>Ga0164318_10002353_pt1 | contig 17494 bp, 24 predicted proteins | sample GuaBasSedimGuay9_FD_113734 | JGI IMG/M metagenome (GOLD analysis project Ga0164318, IMG submission 113734) | Subseafloor sediment microbial communities from Guaymas Basin, Gulf of California, Mexico - Guay9, Core 4571-4, 0-3 cm | ecosystem: Environmental > Aquatic > Marine > Hydrothermal vents...
GAAATAAAACAAAACTATAATCGGTTATCTGAAATAAACATAACAGAAAACGGACTTTATTGGGTTATAGTAGAAAAACCTAATGAAAATATTTTTTCAACTGATGTTTCTTTAGCTTATTTATCTGGCAAAGTACCATATTTATCCTGTTTTTTATGGAACATTAAAGACAATTCAAAAAAACAAATATTAGATGTCAGTAATTTACATTTTTTAAAAAAAATAAAATATCCGGAATAAATTTAAATGACAGTTAAGAAAATTAGATGTGCTGTATGTGGAAAGTTAAAATCCGAATTTGGAGATGGAATAAAGTTCCCAAGAACTACATGTTCGGATTGTTATCAACATCGTATAAAACAAAACAAAATAGATAAAGAATTAGAAAAAAAAATAAAAAAATTTTGATATAAGCATATCATAAAAAATTTGAGAATAGCTAATAGTAATCAACTTATTTTTTACAAACATATTACTTAAATGTTGATTAATATTACTGTATTTATATTGAATCAAATACTTACAATTTATTGGACTTTTAAACAAATATAGGTCTGTAGTCCATAGGCCGTAATAAAAAGGAGAGTATAAAAATGTATTCAAACAATTTAGTAGTAGCAGTAAAACACAATGGAAAGATTCTAAGAGAAATCGGAGATTGTGTATTTCTTCCTTTCGGATCAGAATATTCTTTACTAATAAAAAACCTTAATACAAGAAAAGTTTCTGTTAATATTTCTATAGATGGAGAAGATGTTCTAAACAAACATTCTTTGTTAGTAGACCCGAACTCAAAAACAGAATTAAAAGGCTTTCTAAAGGGAACTTCTGCAAAAAATAGATTTAAATTTATACAAAAAACAAAACAAATAAGTAATTACAGAGGTGACAGGGTAGACGATGGTTTAATCAGAGTAGAATTTGCATTTGAAAAGGAAAAACCTGAGATAGTTCATCATTATCATGTATATCATAATAAAGATGATTGGTATTGGCCATACGGACCGCGTTATTATAAAAATAATTATCTTGGGAGAGCTTGGCCAAACAGCAGCGTAAAATGTAATTTTAATTCTAGTAATAATATTACAGCTGTTATGGAATCAAATACTTCATATGGTAATAATTCCTTTAATGATAATGGAATAACAGTAAAAGGTTCAGAAATAAATCAAAATTTTGATTATGGTAGTATTGATGAATTAGAACAAAGCCATGTAATAATTATTAAATTACGTGGAAAAAAAATAAATAAAACAACCAAAATAAAAAAACCTATAACAGTTAAAACAAAATTGATTTGTCCTACGTGTGGAAAAAAATCAAATTCCAATTCTAAATTTTGTTCTAACTGTGGAACATTCATTTGGTAGGTACAGGTAAAGCCTGGTTCTCCTCGTTGTCTACAGACGACGTAAGCATCATGTAAGTGATGCAGGTACTGGGGGCTGTACCTTCCATAAAAAATATAAAATATTTGTTTTAGTGTAAATTTTGTATATATTTTTACTTTAATTTAAATTAATAATAATAGGAGATAGTAAATATGCCTAAAAGAGACGGAACAGGGCCTTCAATCAAAAGTAAAGGACCACGAAATGGTCAAGGTAAAGGTAGAGGACGTAATAGTAAAGGTGGAACTGGTTCTAAATCCGGCGGTAGAATCGGTAACTGTAGATAAAAATAAAACTTGGTATAGAAATTGCAATACCTCTTAACGTGTCTTGTTAAGAGGTTTTTTCATCTTAAGGAGTATAAAAAATTATGAAATTTTTTTATTCTGCTGGCGTAATGAGTTATGGAGAAGGTTACTGGTGGCACCGTTTTTTTAATTTTCCTAAACTTCCTTTTGTAACCAAAACCTTGACACTCAACCCTAAAAAAGGAAATAAATATTTAATATTGCCTGTTTTTAATTCAGTGTTTAATAAGGTGTCCTTAGACAATATAGGTATATATAATTTTATTAAAAAATATAAAGTTTCTGATATACCTAGAACAATATCAATAGCAGGAACAGATAAACATATACGGCAACTTGTTGATCTAATAAAATATTTTTTACCAAAAGAAGATAGTATTGAACTCAACTACTCTTGTCCAAATGTTAAATCTTTTAATAATACGTGGATACCGAGATCCCATGGAAAAATATATCTAAAATTAAACTACAAACAAGACCCGTATCTTTATGACCTAAGTAAAATTAAAGGAATAAGACTTAATTCTATACCTTTAGGCTTTTGTGGAGGATCTGGTAAAATTGCTCAAAAGAAAAATTGGGCATTTATAGAAAAATTTAATAAAGAAGGCTTGAATGTTTCTGGATGTTCTATTCAAAACTATGAAGATATAAGAAGACTTAGTGATATAGGATGTACAGAAATAGGCATAGGATCAATAATATTAACCAGGCCAAAGTTTGTTGAAAATCTTGAAAATTTAATATAAATAAAAAACTTTATTATAAAAACAAAAAAGGGGATTTTATGGGTTTGTTTTTAATTATAATTATATCATTTATATATATAATGGGTATTTTGGCATATATAGATATAGAAACCATGGAAAATGCAAAATTCCACAAAGGTGGTTTTCTAGGACTTGGGTATATAACTAACAGTAATAGAAAAATTAACGTTAAAGACTCTAGAATGTCGTTACTGTGGCCTGCTCTATCTGTATTTTGGTTCGTTAAAACATCTCTTTGGATTTTTCATGACTGTTTTAGTTTTATTATTTTGCTTTCAGGATTTGATTATAAAAATACAAAAATGTATAAATACATAGATAAAAAACTGTATAGTTAAATTTTAAAAACTATAAAATAAAAGATGGTAAAAAAGATGAAAGATGAAATAATTACTATAGAACAAGAAAAAAAAATAGAAGAAACTCATAAGTTATTGGATTCTTCTCATCCTTTACTTCAAAAATTTAGAGATATTTGTCCTGGAACATATAAACACTCTCAAGCAGTAACTGCTATGATTGAGAATGCTAGTGTTGTATTAGGGCTTGACGTTGAATTTATGAAAATAGTAGCAATGTATCATGATATTGGAAAAATTAATAATCCAAAATTTTTTACAGAAAATCAATTAGAAAGCGATGATGATCCTCATGAAGGTTTAGATCCATGGATAAGTTCACAAATAATATCTCGTCATGTTTCTGATTCTGTAAATATATTGTTAAACAATAAAAATTTTTCTAGAAGAATGATAGAAATAATAAGTCAACATCACGGAACATCCGTAATAAAATACTTTTATAATAAAGCAAAAAGTAAAGATAAAAATAAATATAGATATAAATGTACAAAACCGGATTCTATAGAATCAGCAGTTTTAATGATTTGTGATCGTTTAGAGGCTACTACTAGATCTTTATTTCAAAACAATAAATATAATAATACTCCGACAGAAATTGTAGATAATGTAATTAACGAGCTCCTAGATGATGAACAATTAGATGATGTTATAATAAAACTTGGAGATTTGAAGCGATTTAAAATAGCACTAGTTAAAGAATTGGAAGGCATGTATAGTAAAAGAGTAGATTATGATAAAGCAAACGAAGATAAAAACTAATATTGCTTTCGATATAGACGGTGTTGTAATTAATTTTGTCGATGCTTTTCTGCGCACTGCAAAAAAGGTCTTTAAATTATTACCTAACACAGAATTTTCTGATATTAAATACTATAAGTTTTGGAACTGTCTTGATATTACTCGCGATACAACTTATAAAATTGTAGATTATGTTATTAATAACCCATTAGAATGTAATGTACAACCAGTAAATTATGCTCCAGAAGTATTGACAGAGTTATCAGAATATATGAATTTAGTTTTTGTCACAGCTAGAGAAAGCAAAAGTGAAAACATAACAAAAGAAACAATATATTTTTTACTACCAAAAATAGAAAAAAGTAAAATAACTATAATACACCAAAAAGGTAGTAAAAAAAGTGAAATTTTAAAAAAGTTAAATATAAATTATTTCATTGATGATAGAACAAAAAATGTACGTATTTTAAATCAAAATGGAATTAAAGCTTTCTTATTTAATAGTCCGTGGAATGAACAAACTAGAAATACAGATTTTTTTACAAGAATTAATACGTGGAAAGAAATAAAAAATTTAATAAAAAAATTATAATAAAAAAAATATGAAGAATACTGGTATATATTTTAAAGATGGTAGAATAATAGCACAAAGTGGTGATGTTAAAATATATGAAACTGACTATGATATTTTTTTAGAAATAGGACCAGCTCATACTTTATGGACTTTGGCAAGCGAGTTACAAGATTATATAGAACAGATTAACAATAAACCAAGAGGACATTGTCTTGAAATTGGACTCGGACTTGGTGTAGCATCAAGGTATATACTGTCTTGTTCTAAAGTAAAAACACTCACAACACTCGAAATCAACAAAGATGTTATTAAAACTTATAAGAAAACAAAAAAATATTTAGATAATAAATTAAAATTAAAAAATATAAATAAAAATCATATTATAATAAACGACGAAGGTTTAAAATATATAAAAACTACAAATAAAAAATTTGATTTTATATTTTTAGATTACTATACATTAATAGATGAAGAAACTTTGGCAGACATAGAAGTGACTACTTATTGGTGTAAAAAAATACTAAGATCTGGTGGAAAAATAATAGGATGGTTTGACAAATATACTCCAGATAATTATATAAAGGAATTTAACAAAATATTCCAAAATATTTAAACAATGTTTCATTTTATTTATCAATTATTTAATACTTATAATACTGGAGATATTTATTTATTTGAGTTGTTTATTATTTATGCATGGTTAATATTTTTACCAAGAATATTTTTTGCAAGTAAATATAAACATATAAATTCTGATAAAAAGTTTAGTGTTAGTGTTATCATACCAACATTCAAAGAATCAAAAAAGAATTTTAAAAAATGTTTATCCTCTCTTAAATCTTCATTAAATTATAGCAAATACAAATATGAATTGATTATAAGTATAGATGGATTAAAAGAAAATGAAAAAAACGAAGAAACATTATTAGCAGAAAAATATACTGACAAAATTATAACACATAATTCCAAAAATAAAAGAATAGGAATTATTAAAGCAATAAAACAAGCTAAATATGATATTGTAATAACATCAGATTCCGATACTTTTTATGAAAAAGAAACAATAAAAGAATTATTAAAACCATTTAAAGACAAAAATGTAGGAGGTGTGACCACACACCAAAGAATTTATAATCCAAAAAAATTAATTCAAAAATATGCTGATTGGTTTGAAAACGCACGTATAAAATCATCTTTACCTGCTATGTCTTATTTTAATAGTGTGGGGTGTTTACCAGGAAGATGTATTGCATACAGAAAACAAATTTTATTAAAACATGAAAAGGAATTTATAAATGAGCGTTTTCTTGGAATATTATGTATTACTGGAGACGATAGAGCACTGACTAATTTTATTATTAAAGATGGTTATAAATCTATATATCAATCTACTGCCCGTGTTAAAACTATAGCTCCTGATAATTTGTTAGACTGGAGTAAACAACAATTGAGATGGGGCAGAAGTAGTCAAAGATATACATTAACTTCTATAGGGTGGTTATGGAAATTTCCAATGATATTTTTTATATATATTACTGATTTTTTACTTACTTTGTTTTTAATTGCTATTCTTATTCAATGGGTTTTTAATATCCTTTTTATGAATAATAATTTACATATACCTTTACTTTTAGCAATTATTCTCGCTTTTTTTGGATGTTGTACAACTGTTATATTAAAACAATTTTTACATTTAAAAGAAAATAAAAAAGACATATTGTTAGTACCAGGTTTTGCATTACTCATGACTTATATGCAAATAATAAGATTTTATGGATTTCTAACTTTAAAAAAAGTTGATAAATGGATGACACGCTAAAAATTTAAAATAAAAAAAAATAACAAATTCAAAATTAATTTACAGTGAAAAAATTTATACAGAAACATTTAAGACATTTAGAAAACGAACATAAAACCTATAAAAAAATGTTAACAGTTTATCCTGAAAATTCCTTTGGTTATAGATTAATAAATCTTAATTTAAAATTCTTAGAGTTTAAAATAAATACTTGGAAGAGTTTGATATGAACAAATGTGTATTTTTGGATAGAGACGGTACAATAAATAAAGAAAATAGAACTAAAAACAACCCTTTTGGATTTATGTGGGATATGAGTGATCTGTCTCTAATAAAAGGAGTAAGTAAGGGTATAGCTCTTCTTAATAAAGCAGGATATAAAACAGTTGTAATAACAAATCAATCCGGTATAGCTAGAGGGTTTTTTAATGAAGGGTTTGTAAAAAAAGTTCACAATGAAATAGATAGACGTATTGCTAAAAAAGGTGCTCATATTGATAGGTGGTATTACTGCCCACACCACCCAACATGTGGTATGGAAAAATATAAGATAGAATGCAATTGTAGAAAACCAAAAACAGGGTTAGTAGAAAAGGCTGTTACTGAGTTAAATATTTCACTAGAGAATTCTTTTTTTGTTGGAGACAATTTAAGAGACATGGAAACAGGATGGAATTCAGGAATAAAAACCATATTAGTATTAACTGGGAACGGCAAAAAAACATTGAAAGAAATTTCAAAGGAACAAAAAAATAAATTAAATTATATAGCACTGGATTTATTGGAGGCTTGTGAATGGATTCTAAACAAAGTAACTTAATGAAAAAAATTATTTTTAGTTTGTTATTTCTTTTTTGTTTTATTCCGGGAATATGTTTAGCGGATTCAATCTGTTATTATATTCCTTATGAAATTAATAACGGGTGGGACTTACCGCTAAATGACTGTAGAGCATTTGAAAAATTAGCAAAATCGTTAGGAGAGACATCTGTAGAAACGATTACTATTAATTACTTTAGCACAGAAGAAGCTAGCAAATATGATATTGTATATATTAGCAGTTATGGTACTCCAGAAGGACTTATCACAAAAATAACCAACGAAGAGCAAACAATTATTCCCTGGAGTGATATAGCTAAAATTAATACACCGCTTTTGTTAATTGATACGTGTTTCTCAGGTTGTATATTTGACTATAATTGTAAATCTGATATTGTAATAACTTCAGCAGGTAAAACGCCGTCTTGGAATATATCTGTGGATGAAGAAAATTTGAGTTCTTTTATAGTGATGCTGAGGTGTATTTTTGATTATGAATATGACTGTCCTATTCGCATTAAACAGTGCTGTAAAATAAATTCAGTATTTACCCCTGATCCCGAGGCTTGTCAGTTTAATCTGATTGTACAAAAATTATTTCGAGAAGTACCTGGGATTTTTGGCATATATAATCATCAAGAACCACTGTCGCTTAGTACAGCGTATGTTAATGGAGAACCTTGGAGATAGTTTAAATAAAAACGCAGATGAGATTATACTATAGGGTTTAAGTCTAATAAACCAGAGAACATTTCTAATCTGAGGAAGTTACTTAATTTGTATAATAAAATATAAATATTGGCATAATAATTGCATATAAAAATCAACATGTTTAAAAAACAACAAATTCAAAATCGAAAGTGTAAGGCGGTCCATAGCCCAGATCGCCCGTCGAGCCAGGCCTGCAGGGTAAGTCCTGGTCTAAGGGAACTTAAAACAGCTTTCCTGATATAATTTCTTACATTATAAAATTTTGAATTTGACATACTGCATAATAATTTTTTTTTACTTTTCTTTTTACCTGGGCTCTTGTTTTGTTAAAAGTTAGATTTTACATGTTAAATTTTATTAAATATTTTGTTAAATGTTATATTTATTGAATGATAATAATGAGATTTAACAAATGTAAATGTATATGTATAAACATAAAAAAAGACAGATGTTGAGCGTGAAACGCTCTCGGCTGAAACAACAGCGAAGAGCTGTTGTTGAAGACGATAAAAAAAACAACATTAAACACTATTAACATTGTGATAAGAACCAGAAAGCCAGGAGTCTATATTAAATTTTTAATTCCACGTTTTTTGAAATTCACATATTAACTAGCAAAAAAAACACTTTAAGTTTCTACGTTTTGTAGACAAAAGTGCTAAAACCAGAGTCAAATTTATACGCGCTGTCAAGTTGTCTAAATTCTTTTTTGGCATAGATATTGCGTATTTGACAGTTACATAAAAAATAAATTGGAGTATATTGTGAATAAAAAACTATTGTTTTCAGTAACAAAAAAAGATTTAATTATTCAAACTTTTAAAGCTGGCGGTAAAGGTGGGCAACATCAAAATAAAACAGATAGTGGTGTTCGTATTATTCATAAAGATTCTGGTGCTATAGGTGAAAGTAGAAACGAACGAAGTCAATATCAAAATAAAAAAATAGCATTTAAAAGACTTAGTAAAAATTCTAAATTTAAAATTTGGTTAAATCAAAAAATATATGAAACAATAAATAAAATAACTATAGAGGAAAAAGTAAAAAAAGCATTATCTCCAGAAAATATTCGCGTTGAAATAAAAGATGAAAAAGGCGAGTGGGTAGAAATTAAATAAGTAGAAAGGAGTTCGTTTTTATGAGTGACCCTGTTAAGCATCCAAAGCATTATACTTCACATCCCAGTGGAATTGAGTGTATAGAAATAACAAAGTACATGGGTTTTTGTTTAGGTAACGCTTTTAAATATATCTGGCGGGCTGATTTAAAAAATAATGCTATTGAAGATTTACGTAAAGCGATACAGTATATTGAGTTTGAAATTGAAAAAAGACTAAACCACTAATTACGTTAATTTTTTTAGAGAAAAGATTTTTTTAAATACCAACAATCATAGTCGGATATTTTTTCAATTCGAGCCATAATACAAGCGCTACATAATAAGCCGATGCTTTTTTGTTAACTCACGTTAACAAATGCACCACTCTCCTTTTTTTAGAATGATGGGAGCATCTCCCAAAGCCCGCAATAAAATGTTGCGAGCGCCGTTGATATCTCTATCGATCCTGTTTTTTGAAACGGTAATAAACTTTTTAGCGCCAAGATTTTCTATGATTTCTCCAGTCCAAGAGTTTGTTTTGCTTGTAAAGGCTTCACTAACTCTAAGAACGGTTTTACCGTATTCGGCTGCTTTGTATTTCAATCTTTCAGCAAAACGGTAATGTGACCAAGTTAGCATCTGGCGCACCGAAGTTTTATAGATTTTTCGTGTTGCACGCTTGGACATTTTAGCAGTTTCAAACCTTGGCAAAAGAATAACGTCGAAGTTGTTGACCAAAAACTTTGCCGTTTTCCAATGTAATTCATCTACCAAGTCTTTGATTTTCCAACGTAATCTTTGAGAGGCTTTTTTTAGCCTTTGTCTCTGATTTGATTTTGCTTTTGACATCTTGCCAGTAAGCTTATCTAAATACTCACAAAGACGCTGTATCCTTCCTATATCGTGCTTTCCAATATGTCCAAACATTCCGGTTGTTGAAAAGAAAGATATAAAAGACCGCACCCCAGGATCGATAGCCGCTATTCTACCTTGGTTCTCGGATCTGATAGTGGTTATTTTATAAGGTACGGTCAGATAGTATCTTCCGTTGTGTTTCACTAAACGAGAATCTTTAATGTTTTCCGGCAGCTGTTCCGAAAAATGAAGATTTCCAGAAAGTGTATAGTAAATACCCTTGTCAGAAATTGCTGACTTTGGTATAAAACAAGATTGATGATGATCTTTTCGGCTCTTAAAATGAAGTTTGAACTTGCCGCCGGCCTGTTTTACTTTAAATTTGTTAGTAGTGAGGGCGTCGCAAGCATCTTTCACAGCGATCTTTTTAATTTGATAAGGTGTTGATTTACACCAATCCGGTAAATCAAACAGTATAAACATAGCTACAACTGTCCAGTGAGGTCTTGGCCCCTTTATCCAGTTCAGGTACTCGACTGTCTTATTATAAACATATCGCTGAACACCAAACCAGCATTTAAAAAGTTGTCGCTGATGTGCTGTTGGATAAACCCTTATCCTTTTTGATTTGGTCAGCGTAACGTCTAAGTCCATGCATTTTACGGCTGAAGACATGTAAGATGCTAAGTAAATCTTTGGTAAGTTCTTGTTCGGGACTTGCCGTATCATCGTCGAGAACCAAGAGTTGTCCACCGTTTGCTTCGATAAGATATTTGAACAACTCGTATCCAAAACGGCAGAGCCTATCTCTGTGGGCGACAATAAGTGTGAGCTTATCTCCGCACAATAATCTGTCCAAAATGGTTTTAAGTCCTCTTCGCTTGTAGTTAAGCGCTGATCCAACGTCTTTAATAATTTCTGCGTCTGGAAATTGTTTTTGCATGTAAACGACTTGTCTTGCGAGATCATCTTTTTGCTTGGAGCTTGACACCCTACAGTAACACACTGTACTTGCTGGAGATTTTCCGCGGATATACGTCTGGACATTGTATAATCTTTGCCCTGCGTTATTTCGTATGTATTCAATTTTTCCACTATCCGCATATCTCCTTAGTGTGTTTGGATGTAAGCCAAGCAGTTTTGAAGCTTTTCTGCTTGGAACGTACATAGAATTCCTCCTTTTATTAACTCTATACTTTAATACAATAAGTTAATAAAAGGGAACAACTGTTAATATATCAACAACAGTTAGCTAGCCTTCTTTTGTTTTAGAATTCGGTTTGATTTTGTCCCATAATTCGTCTGGAATAATTAGATCAACTGTATATTGTTTGCCGCAGTTCTGGCATATGCAAGACATTAAAATTCTTTCCTTAATACTATACTAAATTTTCAGGCTTTGCGGTATCTGTTAGTTTTAATAAGTCAAAAACATTTTCGATTCTATTTATAACCGTTGAGTTTTCGCTTCCTGCAAACAACAATCCAACTAGTTTATTATCTTCTGTTAAAACAGCATTTCCACTATCTCCTCCGGCACACATTTTACCAGCCATAAGCTGGTCTTCAAATTTTGCTATTTTTCCTTCTCCGTATTGAACATTTACAGTAACATTTGTTTGTTCTATTACTCCATGTGTTAGTCCTGTTGTTCTGCCTGATTTTTTAATTATGATACACCCACGACCAGCGGTCGGGGTTTCTTGTTTAGTGTTAGCGCACTGCATTTGCTTCCACCTCCAAGTTTAGGGGATTACCATTAAGCCCCACACTAGAGCCTCTTTGCTCTAATGCCAGATTACCGAGTTGTGCTATATTAAAAGCAGCGTTGGTATCTCGGTGATCCACGTGTCCACATTTCTTACAAACAAAAAACTTTCCATTTGGGTTATTAATCTGCCCGCACTTACTACACATTTTAGATGTGTTTTTTGGGTTTATCTCTAATACGGGAATGCCAAGCAAAGAAGCCTTGTAGCGTATAAAAGTTTCGAGTTGATAGAAAGGCCACTGAGATTTTTGAACATATCTCTTGGCTTTACCGTTTTTAGCAATTTTGCCTAACTTTTCTAACGCTATTGCTTTACAATGTAATTTGGCATAGTTAACAATGGAGCGGGACACTTTATGATTATTGTCTTTTGTTCGCCGTGCTTGTTTTTTACTGAGTTGACATAGTGCTCTTTTCTTATTTTGTCTTTGTAGTTTTGCCCTCCTATTTCTGAATTCTCTTGATGTATCCGCAGTAGATACTCCAAGTTTCTTGACTTTTCCTGTCTCAAGATTTGCTATAGTTGCCGTATTGCCTACAGAATTTCTATCTACACCTATACAAGAATTAGTAATTATGTCAGTATCTTTTGCTACATTATACGAATATGACATATACCAAACTTTATTCCGTTTAAAAAATTCTACCTGTCGAATAAAACCAACTATAGGTTTTGGAAACACACAAGGTATTATTTGTTTTTTAAAGAATGCTGGAACTCTAATTCCGTTAGCTTCTATTTTTACTTGCTTTCCTTTATCACCACATACAGGTAGAACAAGATTTTTGATGGATTTAAGCTTCTTGTTTCGTTGGTATTTAGATATGAGTGATTTTGCTAATACGCATGGGATTTCTTTAAAAAATTTCGATGAGGTTTTTGTTCTATCTTCTAGCATACGCTTAGTTACTGCCAAAGAAGCGTTATATAGTTTTTCTAACCTGGAGGTTAAATTATGAGGTATAACACATTTAAAAGTAAGGCACATTGTCGTTTCTATTTGATTTACCATGTTGTCTTTGTCACCAAGTTCCGTCGTAAGTATCTAAATAATGATATGTTGCAATATCTATACCAAACGCTTCCTAAAATAGCAAGTAAGCACTGTCTAAACATTCCTGAAATATCAGGCGAAGAAGATCATTTACACTTTCTATTAGAAACAACACCACAAGACAACCTTGGAAACATTGTTTCTATTTTGAAGTCTATATCAGCATCTATGTTGTTAGACAAGTTTGGCCCCTTCTATTATGGAAAACACAAAAGAATCGTCTGGTCTTCTGGTTATTTTGTTACTACTTGTGGTGGTGCCCCGCTTTCTATTATCAAGCAATATATCAATAATCATAGTATTTAATACGCCACTAACCCCGAACAGCGTTCGGGGATTGCGTGGCTAAGATGTTCATTTTTCATATTCCTAATTTAAAAGTTTTTGTTTTGAGTATTTTTGTAATCTTGTTTTCTATAATTAATTAGGTAAGTTTATGAAATATTAGTAGTGTGGTATGAAATTTGCATTTATAAAAAACCAGAATGATAAGGTTTTTATTTTTAGATGAAAAAAGCTTAGCAGGTGGTTAAAAAATGGAATATATATTAAGCGAATATGATACTATTTTAGTTAACGAGGTAAAAGCTTTAGGTGGTTTTTATAATGCTCATGCTCATTTAGATAGGTGTAATACTTTAAATAGGAAGTATTTAAATACTGTGGGGATTGATCCAATAGAAGGAGCATCACTATCTTTGAAAGTAAAGCAAAATTTAACAGGAGAGTTACATAAAGGTGGGGCTTACACTAGAGAAGATTTGAAGCAGAGAATAAAAAAATCTTTAGAAAGTCAAAGTAGGATGCTTACAACCAGGGTAGATACTATGGTAGATTGCACACCAGATTTACTTGAAAATGGGCTTCTTGCTGTTAATGTTGCTTTAGAGTTAAAAAAAGAATTAAAAAACAAAATAAGTATAAGAGTAGGTGCTCATCCAATATTTGGGTTTAAAGAAAACACAGGTCGTTGGGAAGTATATAAAGAGGCCGCTAAAAAATGTGATTTTCTTGGGGGGTTGCCAGAAAGAGATGAGCCTATTACGCGAGGTAGAATTGGATTTAAACAACATCTTAAAAGAGTTTTGATGTTAGGTCAAGATTTACATAAAGAAGTTCAAGTACATGTTGATCAAAATAACGATCCTGGTGAAAGTCAAACTGAAACTCTAATACAAGCAGTAGAATGGATAGGTGCGCCGGACATTGATGGTACAAATGTTCCAACTGTTTGGGCGATACACTCAATATCACCAGCCTGTTTTAGCGAAAAAAGATTTAGTAGAATGGTAGACGGTTTATTAAAAAACAACATAGGAATTATATGTTGTCCTTCTGCGGCGTTGTCAATGAGACAACTACGTCCTCAAAACGTTCCTACTCATAATAGCATTTGTCGTTTAATTGAGTTGGCTGAAGCAGGAGTTTCAATAAGACTTGCTAGTGATAATGTTTGTGATGTTTTTATTCCAAGTTGTGATGGGTGTATGTTAACTGAAGTAAAAGTTTTAAGTAACGCTATAAGATTTTATATTGTTGGTATTTTGTCTAAATTGGCGTGTGGAAAAGAATTAAACAGAATGGATCGTGAAATATTAAAACGAAGTTTAGCGGCGGATCAAGAAATATTTAAAACCTTATGAACAATACGGTTATGGGAATAACACAAAGAGACAATTTGATAAATTTTTAAAGGAGAAAAAAAAAATGTCGAAAAAGGAAACTCCTTCTCAAGCAGTAAAAAGGTTTTGTAGACAATGTTGTTGTGGAATAAGACACGAAGTTGTTAATTGTACTGGGGATAAACCAATTATGGGTGGTTTATATTCTAAATGCCCTTTTTATGAATATAGATTAGGTAAAGGAAGAGTTAGTGTAAAAACTATACGTAAGCATTGTTTAATGTGTATGGGCGGTTCGAAAATAGCTGTTAAAGAGTGTACATCAGAAAAATGTCCGCTGTATCCCTTTCGTTTTGGAACTAACCCTAATTATGGAAAAATTGACAGAAAAAGAAAAAGCAGAATTGCCAAAAAGATGCGTCTTTCAAAGATGGGTTTAGAAAGTAAGCAGAAAATTTTAAATTAGAAAGGAGGGTACTGTGCAGCCGAAAGTAAAATGTCCAAAATGTGGTTGTATTTTTGAACTCTCAAAACAAATTATTTTAGATTTTGAAAATGATTTTAAAGAAAAATTTGAAATTGAAAAAATAGAATTAGAAAGAGAACTTGAGAATAAAATAAAAACAAAGTTGAAGATAGAGGCTGAGGAAGCACAACGTTTAAAGCTTTTAGAGAAAGAAAAAGTTATTCAAGATCAAAAAGATAAACTTGTTGAAATGCAGCGTAAACTTGAACAAGGTTCTCAGCAAATACAGGGCGAAGTTTTTGAATTAGATGTAGAAAATAAATTAAAAATTAAGTATCCTCAAGATAATATATTAGAAGTGCCGAAAGGGGTTAAGGGGGCAGATATAATACAAGTTGTTAAAAATGAGATGTTACAACAGTGTGGTAAGATTATAATTGAAGTCAAAAATGTTAAAGTGTTTACAAAAAAATTTGTAGATAAAATAAAAGACGATAAAAGAGAAGCTGGTGCCGATATAGCAATAATATTAACTACAGTGTTACCTGCTGATGTAAAATATTTTACTATGGTTGACAGCATTATTATATGTGATTATACTGCTTTTTTTAATCTTATAGAACTTTTTAGAAATAAATTAATAGATATATATAGATTAAAGGTTTCCAATCAAAATAGGGCGAATAAAGTAGACATATTATATGATTATATTACGAACCCAAAATTTTTTGAAAAAATAAAAACTCTTTATGATTTATATACTAATATGAGAGCAAGTTTAGATTCTGAACGCAACTCAAGTCGTAGGCATTGGAACAAAAGAGAGGTTGAATTAGAAATTTTAATTAATAATGTTAATGATATTTGGTCTGGTTTAAATGCAATTACTAATACTTTTCCTGAGATAAGTTAAAAAGAATTTTGGTATATTTTTTGCTTGTTAATACACAAAAAAAGTTTACCAAAAATCGCCGTAAAAAAACTAAGGTATTTTAGTTCTTGGAATATTTCATAAACAAAACTGATTGTTGCGTGTTTCTGAAAATATTCACATTACTATAAGAAAGGAGAATAGTGCGTTTGTTAACAGAGATTGACAAAAAAAGCACAGTAAGAAATGTATGAAAATTTTTCATAGTATTGATGACGCAATAACATCTTTTGATAATAAAGAAAAAATTTTTATGAATAGTTTTTGTCCTTTTAATAAAGAGAGAAGGTTGTGTGGAAATTGGTGTGCTCTTTTTTATTATTATAAAGGTAATGATAAAGAATCTCCTTATGTAATTTTAGGATGTAAAGGAACTGATAAACACTTGTATTTATAGTAATTTTATGTAATAATAAAAAAAATAATATAGTGACTGTATTTATTGTAGATAATGATTTTTTTAAAGAAAAATTGTAAAATAGGATATTGAGTGAATATTGAACTTAAAAGGCTATCCAGACCTTTAAAGAATATTAAAGTTATACATGTTAGCTCTACTCGTCAGGGTGGCGGCGTTGCAGAGATGCTACATTTTCTTATTCCTGCGCTTAATGGTTTGGGATTAAAAGTGGAGTGGTTTGTTCCTAAATTTACACAGGAATTTTTTGCTATAACTAAAAAATTTCATAATATGCTTCAAGGTTTGGAACAAAATATAACTTTAGATGAGCTTGGTTATTATCTTGATACTGTAAAAAAAGTTAGGGTTCCTAAAGCAGATCTTTATATAGTTCATGATCCGCAGGTATTACCTATAAATGTTGATGGTCCAAAAGTTTGGAGATGCCATATTCAGACTACAGGATATAATAAACCTTTAATGAATATTTTATTGCCATATATTAATACTTATAATGGTGCTATTTGGACAGATAATTCTTTTGTTCCAGAAGAAGTGAATATTCCTGTGTATACAGTTTCTCCATGTATAGATCCAAGAAATGTTAAAAATCAGATACATACTGGAAAATACGCTCAATATCAATTGGAGCTTCCACCAAACGTTCCAATTATTTCATCGGTTAGTCGTTTTGATTTACATAAGAATCAAAAAACAACGATTGAAGCTTTTAATAAATTAAACAACACGTCAGCCCATTTAGTTGTATTGGGAAATTTTGCTGTAGATGATCCAGAGGGGGGTCGAGTTTATTCACAATTAAGGGAATTTCGTACAGATAATATACATGTTAGGGCAATAGATGATGCTCGTTTGGTTGGGTCTCTTAATGCTGTTTCAGATGTGTTTGTTCACGTGTCTGTTAAAGAAGGTTTTGGTTTAGTTGTTTCTGAGGCAATGATACAAGGTACTCCTGTTATAGGATCTAATGTTGGTGGTATACCTAAGCAGGTGTTACATGGGTATACCGGTTGGTTAGTTGATCCGTATGATGTAGAAAGGATAGCATTTTATATGGACTATGCCTTGTCGCATTCTAGTGATATTAAAAATATTGGAAGGCAGTGTAGAGAATGGGTTATGAAAAATTTTGTTATTGAAAATCTTATAAAGGATCATTTAATGATATATCAAATGTTTGATAGAAGATAAGGAGTATAATTATGAGAAATTTTATTTTATGTTTTTTTTGTAGTTTGTTTTTGTGTTTTTCTGTTGTAGGGTGTTCTAACACTATTGAGAACATTCCAGCTGTTACAGCTGCTGGTACTACTGCTTATACTGATTACGATGTTGTTGTTGGTATTATAGAAGAAAATCTTGATATATTTAGTCCAAGAGAGCTTGTGCAGTTAAAAAGAGCTAATGACCGACTGCTAACTGTTAGAACTAAAATTAATGTTATGTTAAGTAAAAAACATGGTGAGGTTGTTGAACTTGTTACAGAACTTCCAACACTTCTTCCTCTTTATAGTGAGGCAAAAGAAGCATATCTTATTGCACATAATATCATAATAAGTAGAATAGATGAATTTTCAAGACAGGAACAAATAATTCTTTATAATTATCAAGCAACCTGTGAAAGATTAGATAATACTATTACTGAGTCTTTAACAAGCGAAGATGGAACTGATAACACGCAAATGGTAAAAGATATAGTATCTTTTGTTTTGTTAGTTGGAAAAGTTATTTTACCATTATTGGTTGTTTAATTTTAGAATTGTTTATTTATTGTTGTAATTTATTGCTAACACTTGTTCC
>Ga0164318_10002355_pt1 | contig 17493 bp, 16 predicted proteins | sample GuaBasSedimGuay9_FD_113734 | JGI IMG/M metagenome (GOLD analysis project Ga0164318, IMG submission 113734) | Subseafloor sediment microbial communities from Guaymas Basin, Gulf of California, Mexico - Guay9, Core 4571-4, 0-3 cm | ecosystem: Environmental > Aquatic > Marine > Hydrothermal vents...
CCAAAAATTGGAAGACTTTACCGGAAAGCCCAGATGGAAAAAATCCTTAGAGAGAACAAGTTCACTCATTTAATTATTGATAAGGCGTTTTTCCTGCCCCTAACATTAGGTGACGTTTATTTCTATACTGCTCTCCAAAGCAAAGGCTAGAATCAAAATGGGAAATTTACAAACGAATAGAAATTTTCCTTGGGAGCCCGAGATAGGTTTAAGTATCCGTTTAAATTTTCGGTTTTCTTAAGGTTTTCATAAGAAAATCTAAAGTTAAGAGGATGATCAAATTAGAAAGGGTGACAACTTGATTTATGATAAATACGGGGAATATTATGACCTAATATACCGCGTGAAAAATTATGATGGTGAATGTGAAAGTCTCATTAGTTACTTTAAGAAGTTTTCGAAAGACGAGATTAAAAGCATACTCGATGTTGGATGTGGAACAGGTGGACATAGTATACGTTTCGCTGAAAGGGGCTATAACGTAGTTGGCGTTGACTTATCCGAAGTTATGATAAATCAGGCTAAAAGAAAAGTTGAGGGGAGAAACTTGCCTGTTAAATTTTTTGTCCAAGACATGAGGAAACTCAGCCTAAAAAAGAAATTTGACGCGGTTTTATGCCTTTTCGGAACATTTGGTTACTGTACACGTGACGAGGAGATTCTTAAAACCCTTAAAAGACTAGGTAACCATTTGGAAAAAGACGGTTTATTCATCTTTGATTTCTTCCCCCTTCACACATATGTCAGAAGAGAAAGCCACCGAAGCATTCATGAAGTAGAAAAGAATAAAACATACATCTTGAGAATAATCGATACTTCCCTTAATCTCAAAACAAACATAGTAGAATTCAAAATAAAATGTAAGGTTATAAAGAACGGAAAACTCGTCGACCGCTTTGAAGAGGAACATAAAATAAGAATATTCACACCACCGGAAATAGCACACCTACTAAAAGAAACGGGTTTTAAGCCTTTAGGCTTCTTCAAGGTTAATTGGCAAGCTGAAAGACCCTACAGCCTAGACAGCATTACCCTCCAAACCACTAACGTAGCATGCGTAGCTAAAAATCTGGGAAACAGAATAAATATGCAGTCCTAAGATACATTGGAGCCCCGGGCGGGATTTGAACCCGCGACCTGCGGCTTACGAGGCCGCTGCTATAACCGGGCTTAGCTACCGGGGCTTAACCATGTCCTAGTTTTCCTAAAAGTTTCTAAAATATGTTAAGCTTGTTCAGAGCTTCTTCTGGTATATGAGAGTCTTTTTAACGGTTTTGAATCCTATTTTTTCGTAGAGTTTTATTGCTTTTGTGGGGTTTTCGTCGTCTACGTATAGTAACGCGTTTTTCATGCCTTTGTTTTTGAGTTCGTGTAGTCCTTTCAGCATGAGTGTTGTTCCTATTCCTTTTCGGCGGAAGGGTTTTAGTACGCCTATGTCGTCTATCCATCCGCTTAGCGTGTTCTTTTCCTTGTTGAATTTTTCGTCTATTCCTACGCCTATGTAGCCGACTGGTTCGCCTTTTAGCTGGGCGAAGAAATAGGCTTGCCATTTGAACCATGGGTTCTCGAGGAGCCAGCGACGTGTCTCTTCTATTTTGTTCGGTCTAAAATTGAAGTGTTCCTTAAAGCATTCATTACCAAGCTTGTTGAGCAAAATAATGTCTTCCTCGGATTTTACGTCTAACTTTCGTATTGCTACTTCCCGGTTTTCACCTATGTTGACCGGAATTTTTTCTAGGCTCATTTTCATAAAACTTGAAGACCGCACAAGCTTAAATCCTAAACTTTCGAAAAGCCTGATGCACACTTTCCGGCTTGAATAAAAAGAAGCCTCTGCAATTTCCATTTCCCGTTCTCTTAAGCTTTCAACAGCCTTTTCAGCTAACTTTCTACCAACGCCGCGTCTCCGGTGTTCAGGTAAGACTCCGAGCCACCCTATGAATCCCTTCTTTTCTTCTCTAAACCTGTCAACATGTGCGTTCACTATTCCAACGGGAATTCCATCTATTTCGGCGATGAACATCCCTGAAGGGTCAAAGGTAGGCGCTTTCTCCATTTTCCGCACTTCTTCAACGGAGATGCTTCTAAAATCATCGTAATCCTTAAACGCTGCGCTAGCAATGTGCGCCCAAACTGCCTCGTCTTTGCCTACAATAAAATTCCTAATTTTAAGCATGCTGTCGAAACCCACCATAATGGAATGGTGAGTCAAAATTTAACCGTTGCTTTTCCATATTCTTATCTGGCTGTCAAAAGGTGTTATGAGTGCCTAGTCTAGAGTCGTTAGGAGAACGAAAAATAATCGAGATAATTTGGAAACAGCTGAACGTTATGCCCAATCTACCGCTGGGCTTTGGAGACGACGTTTCCGCAGTAAGCCTTGGAAAAGATGAGCTTCTCGTTATCAAAACAGACATGCTGGTTGACAAGACCGACGTTCCACGTGGCATGAGTTTGTGGCAAGCCGCCCGAAAAGCAGTAGTAATGAATATCAGCGACTTCGCAGCAAAAGGCGTGAAGCCGGTCGCTTTGCTCGTTGCTCTGGGTATCCCCCAAAAATTCACAGCGAAGGACATAGAACAGATAGGCAAAGGGCTAAACAGCGGAGCACGAGAATACGGCGCATACATACTCGGCGGAGACACAAACGAAGCCTCCGACCTAGTTATATGCTGCGCATTGTTCGGCACCTGCTCTGCGTCCTTGCTTATGAAACGTGAAGGCGCCGAACCCGGCGACATCCTCGCCGTAACTGGGGAATTCGGAAAAACAGCGGCTGGACTGAAGATTCTGCTCGAAAACCTTCCCGTCCCATCTGAAGTTGAAAATCCGCTTCTAGACGCTGTTTTTATGCCCAAGGCTCGGTTGAAAGAAGGATTAGCTTTGGCTGTTTCTAGGGCTGTGAACGCGGCGATAGATTCCAGCGACGGGCTCGCGTGGAGCCTACATGAACTTTCCAAAGCCAGCCACGTAGGCTTCATCGTAGAAAGGCTTCCTACAGCTCCTGAAGCCGTAAAATTCGCCGAAATTCACGGATTGAGCCATGCTGAGCTCTGTTTGTATGGCGGCGAAGAATACGAACTCGTCCTTGCTATAAAGCCGGAGCTTTGGGATGAAGCGTTAGATGCCGTGAAAAAAGCTGGAGGCTCACTTATTCGGATAGGGAAAGCCGTAAAAGAACGTGGCGTATGGTTGAAAACCGATAAAGGAGCAGAACCCATCGAGCCTAGGGGATGGGAACACTTTCAGAGCTGCACGGGAGAAACACGGGGATGATTCGCTCTACAGACGTTGGAAGCCTCCCATTTGAAAACGGTCAAACCGAACCGTTTGAACAAAGATACATATAAAGTCTCCTCGACAAGCTAAACGCTGGAATTGAGGTGCCGAACCTTCCGCAGTTCAGAGACATGAACCAAATGTTCCTCTCTATGATTGAAGGATTAGAAAAAATCGAAGGAGGCTATGTAGAGGCAGATGCTTTACGCGTGAAAAGCGGCGAAGGAAGAATAGCCGAGATGGAAATCATAAAGAGGAACGCCCACCAAATAGCGCACGCCGTTGGAAGACCCATCGAAATAAGGTTTTGCATTACTGGACCCTACACGTTGTCGAGTCTATTCGCCTACAAAACGGCTCAAACTTTCACACAGCTCGGCAATGTGCTCGCCAAAATCCTTGAACAGAACATTTTCCGCGAAAAACAATGCGCTGTTGTATTAGTCGCGGTTGACGAGCCCGTATTCGGCTTTTTAGACGACCCGTTGCTTGATAAGGGTAGTGAAGGAAGAGAAACGCTTCTGAAGGCTTGGGAAACAATTTTCCATAAAGCCGCAGCTAAAAAAGCTGAAACATGTCTACACTTACACCGCACTTCGGACACGCTATTCTGGGAAATCCGAAGCCTCAAAATAATAGAGAGCCACGTAGACGACCCCTTCTACGAATCCGAAGCGACAAAAAAGAGGCTTGAAGCCGAAGACAAATTCGTAAAAGCCAGCATATGCAGAACAGAATTCGACGCCTTGATACGGAAAAAACTAGAAGCCGCACGCGCCGGAAAAGTCTCAACTCAAGAAATAGGTGAAGCATGGAAACAGATAACCCGAAAATCCCTTGACCCCAAAAACTTCATCGAGGACATAAACGCCATGAAGGCTCGGCTACGGAAAATCGTGAATCGGTTCGGCTTTGAAAGAGTGCCCTACGCCGGGCCTGAATGCGGGCTAAAAGGCTTTCCAACATATGAGTGCGCAATCGAATGCTTAAAGAGAGTAGCAACAGCAATTAAAGCTGTCAAATAAACGTCTTAATGTCGCTGCATCATTATTCCCGCTATAATTAAGCTCAGCCCGATTATTGTTGAAAACAGCATTTCTTCTCCAACGATGTAATGAATGAATATTAGAGACATGAATGGAGATAGAAATATCAAGTTGCTCACTTTCGCCGTGCTTTCCGAAAGCTTTAACGCCTTAAGCCAAACCACAAAGGTGATGCCCATTTCAAATGCACCTACGTAAACCGCGCCAAAAAGCCCAACAACTTGTGGGACAACGATTCCAGAAAACGAAAAAGTTGCAACAGCGATAAAGATGAAGCCGAACGTGAAGTTCAAAAACAGTTTAGCTATCTCGTCTCTCGGGTCTTTCTTGTTAAAAATCCAAAACAAAGCCCAAATCACTGAAGAGCCAACGGCTAAAACCACGCCTAAAGGATTAGAAAACTTTAGCGTAGCTAAATTTCCCCTCGTGCCGATTACAACTACTCCGAAAAAGCTCACAACCAACGCAAAAACGTTTTTGAACCTGATTTTTTCCTCAAGCAGTAGGATGGACAGCAAAACAAGCGTTATCGGCCATGTATAATTCAAACATAAGGCTTCTTGCGCGGGGAGAATAGAATAGGCTTTAAACAAAACAACATAGTAAAGAAACGGGTTTAAAAAACCAAGCAAAGCCGAACGAAAATATTCTTTCTTCGAGTAACTCGAAAGCAAAAAAGCTTGTTTTCGATACAAAGAATCGCTAAAAGAATTACGATTGAAACAGCTGAAGCATAAAAAAGCAACTGAAGAAAATCCAAACGTTGTAATGAGATTTTAAAGGCCGAGGCCACAGTTGACCAAAAAAGCACGGCAGTAAAAGCTAAAACATACGCGTGCTTTTGTTTTTCCATGATTGTAGGGCAAGGTGGCCCTCATACTAATAAGTTTATTTATTACGTTAGAAACTCTTGCGAGGGAAAAGGGCTAACAACATGCACTCCATAACTGATTATCCAACGGTTCGCGAAGCGGTTCTTTACGAAAAACTCGCCAAAGACAAGGTTAGATGCGGTTTATGCGAAAGAAAATGCACCATTGCTCCGGGAGAAAGAGGGTTCTGCAAAACAAGAATGAACATAGGTGGAAAACTTTACACGCTTGTTTACGGGGATTTAAGCGCCGTCGAAAGCCGTCCGATAGAGATAAAGCCCTTTTTCCACTACTGGCCGGGTTCAACAGCCCTAACCTTCTCCACATGGTCATGCAACCTCACTTGCCCATGGTGCCAAAACTTCCAACTTTCAAAAAATTCTCCCGATCCAGCGAAAGCACGATATTTCTCTCCTGAACAAATCTTGGAAATGGCGTTCCGCACGGGGGACGCTGGCGTCTGCGCAAGTTTTCAGGAGCCTACCTTGCTCACGGACTGGAGTCTTCACCTTTTCAATTTAGCGAGCGCTAGAGGCTTGTACTGCTGCTACGTTTCTAACGGTTATATGACGTTGGATGCGTTGAGGCTCCTGTGGGAAGCCGGAATGGACGGACTTAAAATAGACGTTAAAGGCGACGCGGAAACATATGCGAAATACTGCGGTGGAGTAAACGTCGAAGTTGTATGGCGAAACATCCGGGAAGCGCGCAAAATGGGATTCCACGTAGAAGTCGTCAACCTAGTCATCACCGGCATAAACGACGATGAGGCATGCCTAGAACAGATCATCGAAAGGCACTTGAAAGAAGCTGGAGCCGACACGCCCATACATTTCACTCGTTATTTTCCCGCCTATAAATTTCGAAAGCCGCCTACCCCAATTAAAACGCTTGAAGACGCTTACGAGGCAGCGCGGAAGGCGGGAATACGGTTTCCATACATAGGCAATGTTTCCGGACACCCGTATGAGAACACTTACTGCCCTGAATGCGGCGAAATACTCATCAAAAGACACGGCTATACAGTAATCAGATACAAGATAACCCGAGACAAAAAATGCCCAAAATGTGGAACAGAAATCCCATTGAGAGGAGAACCGGCTGAGCAACTAGCCAAATAAAATGTTGTTAGGGTATATGCAAAATAATTATTAAGGGGTGCTATAATAAAAAATGTGTAATCAGCTGGACGATTTGATTTGAAGAGTTTAAAAGCTTCGAGAGTAGAGGATTTTAAGTCTAAGCCTATCATTGTTTCATCCGCTTCTCCTGTATCCGAAATTATAGGAACCCTCGAACATAACAACGCCTATGAAGTTTTCATTCAAGAAGAAGATAAGGTTAGCACAATTACCCTGAGAGAAATACTGAAGGCGTCGGACATCTCCATGAGTGCTTCTTCGCTTATGTTTCGTGTCCCCAAGCTTTCGTCCGATGACACAGTTGGAAAAGCCGCTAAACTCATGAATGATTATAGACTAAGAGCTTTACCTATAGTCAGCGAAGGAACAATAGAAGGCGCGGTCACCACCCAATCTTTATGTCAAGCTCTCCTATCGGTAAGGATGTTTCGACGTGTTAAGATAACTAAAGTAATGACGAAGAAACCGACAACCATAGATGCAGAAGAATCCATATCAAAGGCTCGTAGCCTAATGCTCAACAAGGGTGTAGATCATCTACCTGTCTTAGATTCAGGAATGCTATGCGGGATTCTGCTCTCGAATGATATCGTTCTTTCTATGTTTCCCAAAGAAGGATTAGAGCGAGGAGCATTTGTCAGTGAGCCGTCAAGCTATTTAAATATCAAGGTTTCAGGATTCATGGACTCGAAGGTTCTGGTATGCGACCCGAAGGAAAGGGCGTCGGCGGTATTAAAGAAAATGATAGAGAATGAGAAAACCTACTACGTGGTGCACCATTGGCGTGAGATTCAAGGCATAGTGACCTACCGGGATTTTACCTATTTTCTAGCCGAACCGGAGAAACTTGATATTCCAGCGTATATTGTGGGGTTACCCGACGACCCTTTTGAAAGTCAATTAGCCAAAATAAAATTTATGAGGAACGCCAAAGCATTACGTAAGGCCTTCCCGAAAATAGAGGAAATACGTTCAACAATCAAAACAAAAAACGTTTCAGGTGACAGATGCAGATACGAGGTCAACGTCTTAATCGAAGCCTCGGGAAAACGTTACGTATACTCGCAAGAAGGCTGGGAGCTCCCCTCAATCTTTGACCTAATTACAGAAAAAATGATGAAACTTTTAACAAAAAGACGCAAGAGATGGAGAAGAAACGTAAAGAGATTCCCTTAACACATCTAAGCCTTCGCATGTTAAAGAAACATAGGAAGACCGCTAAAGCTGTTAAATGAGGCAAAACATCTTAATAGAGGCAACATTCGAATACGTAATTGGCGTAAACGTCCGCCATGTTTGAAAGGGCCCGTGGTCTAGTTTGGATTAGGACGCTGGCCTGCGGAGCCGGAGGTCCTGGGTTCAAATCCCAGCGGGCCCGCCAAAGACCATAAAAGGCTAGGATGTGTATAGGGTAGAAGTGTGGTGTGGTATGCGTTTTTCTAGGGTTGAGTTGGCTCGTATGATTGATTCGACTGTTGTTAAGGCTACTGCTACTCGGGCGGATGTGGAGAGATTGTGCCGTGAAGCCGTGGAGTATGGTTTTGGCTGTGTTTGTGTTAATCCGGTTTATGTTTCTCTTGCTTCGCGGCTTTTGGCCGGCACACCGGTAAAGGTTTGTTCCACGGTTGGGTTTCCGTTAGGGGTTTCTATTCCCGCTGTGAAGGGGTTTGAGGCGAAGAAGGCTGTAGAAGACGGTGCAACAGAGCTGGATATGGTTATGAACTTAAGCGCTTTCAAGTCCGGAGACTACTCGCTTGTCAAGAAAGACATTGAGGCGGTTTTGGAAGTGAAAAATCTTTATTCAAAAAGGATAGTTGTGAAGGTTATCATCGAAACCGCATTTCTGAATAGCGAAGAAATTGTTTCGGCATGCAAGCTCTGCAAAGAGGCTGGCGCCGACTTTGTCAAGACTTCAACGGGCTTGTTTGGTAAGGGCGCCACAGTTGAGGATGTAAGGCTTATGCGAAAAACCGTGGGCGAGGACGTGGGTGTCAAAGCCGCTGGTGGAATCCGAACATATGCTGACGCTTTAAAAATGATTGAAGCTGGAGCTAACCGCATTGGAACGAGCACGGCTGCAGCCATAATTGAAGGCTGCTCCTAACACGGCTACATTTTTTCCGGAGCTTTTACTCCGATGAGCGTGAGGGCGTTTCTTAGCACTATTCTTGTGGCGTTTACGAGCGACAGCCTCGCGTCGCTGAGCTCGGGGGGCTGCGCCTTTATCACCGGCAACGAGTTGTAGAAGGTGTTAAACTTGTCTGCGAGTAGGTTTGCATGTTCAGCTATGAGGTTCGGCTTTAGGTTTTCCGCTGCTTCTATGAAAATTTCTGGAAAACGGGAAATCATGAGGATTATTTCATGTTCTACCGGCTGCGCTAATAGCTTGTAGTCTGGTTTTTCCGGTTTTCTCGCAGCTTTCCTCATTATGCTGCATGCTCTTGCATGGGTGTATTGTATGTATGGCGCGCTGTTTCTCTCGAAGTTTAAGACGCGTTCCCATGTAAAAACTACGGGTTTGGCGGGGTCTACTTCGACCAAGGAGTATTTTACCGCGCCGACGCCTACGAACTCAGCTATCGCGCGTTTTTCCTCTTCCGACAAGTGCGGCGAACGTTTCGAAACTTCGGCGTAGGCTTTTTCCACAGCTTCGTCTAACACTTGGTCGAAGGCTATATAGCGTCCCTTTCTGCTAGCCATCTTGTATCCGGGCAGCGTAACGAGGTTATAGGCGAAGTGCACCAAGTTTTCAGCTTGCTCGCCGTAGCCCAGCGCGTACAACGCAAGCTTTAGCTGCAGCTGGGCTAATGTTTGTTCCATTCCAATGACGTTTATGACTTTTTCCGCCTTTTCAAGCTTCCATATGCTGTAGGCTATGTCCCGCGTCGTGTAAAGCGTGGTGCCGTCGGCACGCATAAGCGTTAAAGACGGAATCTCATAGTCTTTTCTCAAGCCGAGTTTCGGTTTAAGTTCGAAGTCATCCGCCACTTTCTCAGCGTCGAACTCCAGAACCCCCGCTGACTGGAAAACATACGGCGTGCTTTTCAGCTTCTCTAAAGTTTTCCTCACGTGGCTTTTCCAGACGAAGTCGCTTTCCCAGTCCCAAGAATCGAAACGGATTCCCACTCTTTCAAAGGTTTTCCGGAAGCCTTCTAGACACTGGTCAGCCACTTCACGTATAAGCCGTTTAGCCGTCTCTTCACCTTCTTCGTAGCGGCGGTTAAGCTCATTTACAGCTTGCTCGGGATTTTCGTCCTTGCGGGCTTCATCTAGCAGTTTGTCGAAAAGGTTTCGATGTTTCTCGCGGAGTTCTGCTGCTACCGAAACCCAGTCGTCGAGTTGTCGTCTCAGCTGGGCTAAATCTTCGCGGAGCGAAAGTTCCTCCGCTTTTTTTATTTCTTTTTTGAGCCGTTCTATTTCGATGATGCAGTTCGTTATTGTATAGATTAACCCGATGAAATGGTCTGGCTTTCCTTCTGGTTTTGGTCGGCCTAGTTTTTCGTAGCCGTATGCGATTATGGCTGTTTGTCTTCCGACGTCGTCCACGTAGTAATGCGTCGAAACCGTGTGTCCTCGTTTACGTAGAATCTGCGCGAGGGAGTCTCCTAAAATTGGGTTTCTAGCTTGTCCTATATGAATTGGGTGAAGGGGGTTTACGCTTGTGTGTTCAACTATGATTTTCAACGGAGCCTCGGCTTTAACGAAGCCATAATCCTCGTCTAGCTCCTCAGCGGACTCGAAAGTTAAACTCGCAAGTTTCTCAAGGTTAACGTGAAAATTTACGTACCCTGCTCCAGCTGCCTCTACGGATTCAACCAGCGTAAACGGCGTAGAAGAGATTTCCGCAGCTATCTTTTCAGCTAGGCTTCGGGGTTTTTCGCCTATCCGTTTAGATAGTTCGAAGCAAAGGGATGACGCGAGTTCGCCGAGTTCTATGGAAGGCGGAATTTCCAAGACGGTTTTCGGCAAGGAAACTTCTGGAAAAAGCCGGTTTACTGCGTTCCTTAACAGTTTTTCGCATTCGCTTCGGAATTCTCCAAACGGATTAGTTGAAACCATGCCTTATCGAGCCCTACGGCATAAGCTATTAGGTATGTTATCGCTCATAAGCAAAACGGTTCTCAGCGGCTCGTTCCGAGAAAACTCCTTATTTTTTCCGCTAAGCGTTCAGGCTCTTCTACGGCTTCTCCATCCCAGAGCAGATAAGGAAGCGCCCACGCATCGGTGAAATTCCACTGTTGGATTCCGGTTCGGCTTATCACCCGCAGGTTCACGTCGAAATACTCTAAATGCCTGTCCATAGGTCCAGAGACGAGCACGGCGTTAAAACTGACATATCCCTGCGCGTGATAAAACTTGAGAATTTTCACGAGTCCTTCGCCGAGTCCCCGCCACTCCTCGTCGTCTAGCTCGAGCAGATTGGATTTTCCACGTATTATGGCATGCACTTCGTTTAATCCTCGCTGTGGAGCGAAGGGAACAAGCCATTCCACGCCCTTTGTTTCGAAGAGATACCGTTCTTTCCCCTTTTCCACAGCTAACAAGTCACTCCAGAAACTTGAACCATTTTCCCTCCAGTATTCTTCGCTTCGATTTATCAGCAGCTCTGTCAGATAGAAAGGTCTATCCCTAGCTAGCACTTGCATGTGTGGGTGAAAGATAGATGAGCCAGCTGGCGGGAGATAGTTGAAAATGAACGCTGGAAACTTTATCTCCGGCTCCACCGCGTTAAGCTTTTCAAGATAGGCTGCCCCGGCTTTGAAACCGTTAAAGAACTGTTCGGCTGTAAACTCGTTGAGCTTCAAATGGTGCCTTTTCGACAAGACCACGAGGACACTTCGCTCCGCATGTCCCAACAAGTTCGGAAACGCAACAGCCTCTCCAACAAATATTCTCCCTTCTCTGAGAAACTCCCTAGGAAACATAGGGGTCTTTTCCTTAACGTTTTCGGGGCAGAAAGGACAATTAACTCGGGTCTTCTCAACCAGCGATTTCAGCAAAGCCTGATCCGAGCTCAAGAATTTTCCCACATAATCAAGCATGCCCGGAATAACCGTTGTGTTCCGTTTAGTCAATGGGTCTGCCCTATACTCGAAAAGCAGCACTGTTTCCTCGAAATTCCTCAAAGGATTTAAAATCTTCGCATGTTTAATCGTCTTCTCAAACTTTATCATCTCGTTCTCCCCTCCTTATGCGAAGGTTGCTATTCCTTAGCCAAGCCTAAATTTCTGCTTAAACCTTCCGCATCGAACTTTAGGAAATATCGTTTAAAGTCCACCGGATTAAAAGTTATTAACATTTAATGGTTACCTTTCGTTTATGAATGAAGTCAAAATTCATGTGTGTTCGAACGAGTCTGAGTCTTGGGATACCCTTTGGAAGTGGCGGTGGTTTACGCGGGACGTGTGGGAAGCTGAATATTGGAAAGAGGAACAGATTGCATTGAAACCGGTTTTGTCTCTGCTCTCAAAGCTGAAAGTTAAATCGGTTTTAGACTGTTCGTGCGGGCTAGGGTACAAGACTGTTCTATTTGCCAAGGCGGGTTATGAAGCAGAAGGCTCCGATGCCAGCGCTGTTGCGATTAAATACGCACCTCAACTGGCTAAAAAACAAGGAGTCCGCATTAGATTTTTTCGTTCGCGCTATGATGAACTAAGTAGCAAATGCAAACGCAGATACGACTGCGTATGGAGCGATAACTTCGACGAGATAAGCACATACGAATATCTAGTAACCTCCGCCAGAAACATCTACTCCATACTTAACCCAAACGGAAAATTTGTTTTTTGCGCCTCGCCTGAAAAAGATCTGAAAAAGGTAATTGAAAACGAGTGGAAGAACCGGAAACGATTCGATATAGACCCGCCTTACAAGAAGGGTATAATAAAAATTACACGCGTCGAAGTTGCAGAGAAAACCCCTGAAGGAATCCTCGAACATAACATCTTTCTTATAGAAGAGCCAGAACTGTTACGAGCCGAAATAGCATCACTCATGAACCCCAGAATCAAATGGACATTCGAGGACTTCGATAAGGCACTAAAAACAGCCGGATTCAGAAAAGTCTACATGACCGAGGGCAACTGCGCCGTAGCCGTAAAACCTTAAAATATTAAGCTGGCGGGCCCGCGGGGATTTGAACCCCGGATCTCCGGCTCCGGAGGCTTGCGCATCATTTTGGATGATTCGGCGCCTTAATCCAGACTGGGCTACGGGCCCGCTTATAAGACGCTTAAGCTTCGGTTAATTCTTGGTTTATCCACCATGCCCTCTTTTTTCCAGCTTTTTCTCCGGCGTAGTATTCAACTATGGGTTTTCCTAGCTGTTTTTTAGATGTTTTGTGTATTTTTCTTAGGCGGTTTAGGACTAGCCACCGGTTTGTTCCCGCGTGTTGGGCTAGTTCGGGTGTGGTTGCGCCTTTATAGTGGAGCAGATATTCCATTATCTTTCGGTCTATTTCGTCTATGCAGAAGGCGTACGGGTTTATTTTTCCGGGTTCCAGCGTTAGGATTTCAAGTTCGCCCAGATACTTTGCTATCTTTTCGAATTTTTCTTCGAGCTGGCTAATTCTTTCCTCGAGCTCCAGTATTTTGTCCGGTCTAGGCGTGTGTTGAAGTTTTTCAATTATGGCGTCGCGGATGAAACTGCTTCTTTCTCCTTCTGGGATTCGTATAAGCATTTCCTTGTATACCTTTTCCGGGATTTTCGCAGAAATAGTGACCAGTTTTTCCATGTTCAATCACGGGTTGTTAGATTTCAAAATAACATAAACTTTGTGCTTTTGCTATGGGAAATCTTTTAAAATAAACTGTTCAACTCTAACTCGAAATGTGATGTGGAATGGAAAAGCCTCGAAAAACTACAATATCCCTAATCAAATGTGATGTAGGTTCGCTTGCTGGCCATCACGTTGTTCCGAAACCGTTATTGGAAGTGGCTGAAAACGCCCTTAGAAAGGCTCAAGCGGAGGGACTGATAAACAGCTACTACGTTTTCAACGCAGGCGACGACCTCGAGCTTTTGATGGTTCACGAGAAAGGCGAATCAAACCCTCAAATTCACCAACTCGCATGGGACACGTTCCAAAAAGCAGCCCAAAAAGCGCTTAGTCTGAAGCTCTACGGAGCTGGTCAAGACCTGCTAAAAACGGCTTTCAGCGGAAACATCCGTGGACTTGGACCCGGCGTTGCAGAAATGGAAATCGAGGAACGCGGCTCCGACCCCATAGTGGTTTTCGCCGCTGACAAAACTTCGGGTGGGGCCTTCAACTTTCTGCTGTTCTCGATTTTCGCCGACCCTATGAACACCGCTGGCTTGGTAATTGACCCGAACATGATAGGCGGCTTCAAATTCGAAGTTCTAGACGTTTTCGAAAGCAAGAAAGTCTTATTGAAATGCCCAGAAGAAATGCATGAACTTTTAGCATTAATCGGCAGTCCAGAACGGTATGTGATTTCCCGCGTCTGGCGAGCCCGGGACAACCTCATATGCGCCGTCAGCAGCATAACAAGGCTTTCGCTGATAGCGGGTAAGTACGTGGGAAAAGACGACCCCGTGCTCATCGTAAGAGCTCAACACGGGCTGCCAGCTGTGGGCGAAATTCTCGTGCCTTTCTTGCACACCTACTTCGTTGAAGGATGGATGCGTGGAAGTCACTGGGCGCCTATCATGCCAGTAAGCCTAAAACACAGCAAATGCACGGTTTTCGATGGCCCCCCTAGAATCGTGGCTCTAGGCTTCCAAGTCGGCAACGGAAAAATAGCGAGCGACGACGAAGGGAAACCTCTAATTAGCGACTTATTCGATGATCCTGCGTTTGATCTTGCCCGCCGTGAAGCTTTAGAGTACGCTTCGATTCTGAGACGCATGGGCGAGTTTGAACCCGCACGGTTAAGCCCGGAGAAGATGGAATACACCACGCTACCCGAAGTGCTTAGAAAGCTGAAGGACCGGTTTAAACCGGTTTAACACTCGCTTTTCGTCATTTTCGCCAGTTCTTCGCAGCGTTTCCTTACGGTTTCGTATAGTTTTTTCCTCAGTTCTTCGCCAGACAACCCTAAACCTCTGAGCAGGGTTACTTTTCTAGCTAGTTCAATGTCTCCTAATCCTATTATCCATAGTTCGAAGTCGCCGCGAGACATATGAAACTCTACGGCGTGCGGGTCCAACGTTTTAAGCGTTTCACAGAAACTTTGTAGGCTGTCTGCGTACACGCCTAGGGAACGGCCTATTTCAGCGTAGAAGTGGAAGGCTTTGTCCGGCGGCAGTGGCTGCAGTATGGCTTCGGCTTTGTCTCTTGTGAGTTTTGGGAAGCCTATGGCTTCTTTTCCGTGAACTGTTATTGCGTAACGTCCTTCTCCGAAGGGTTCCACGTAGCCCATTTTGTTAAGTCCTATTATGTGCATCATCACCGAAGGGAAGCCTATCCCTATTTCTTGGGCTAGTTCTTTCGGCTTCAAAGGTTTTCCTATGCTCCACATGGTTTCAAGAATAAGTCTCTTAACGGGTGTAAGCCTCATGAAACACACGTCCAAAACATACTTCTCTTCTTAAATACTATTTAACTTTAATCGTATCCTGATTCTCCACTGCATTTATATGAAACGTTTGAATATAGGTTCCAGCTAACTATGGTGAAAGGTGTCTAAATGAAGCTTGCTGTGCTGGTATACGAGTTCCCTCCTAAGATAGTGGGAGGACTGGGAACATACGCCGCTGAAATTACACGGAAGTTCGTGATGATGGATCATGACGTGACAGTGTTCACTATGAACGATGATGTGATTAGCCTTCCAACCCGTGAGATTTGGAGAGGAATCGAAATTCACCGTCCCCTACACATAGATGTTTCCGATTCTCTACCTGACGTAATCGCAGAAGACGTCAAAAAATGGGGACGCGGCATACAGTTCTTCTCAAAAATATTGGTGTACAACTACCTGAGCGCTGCGAAGCTCATTAACGAGCTTGTTAAAAAGGAGAGCTTCAAATACGACCTAGTTATCGCTCATGACTGGCTTTCCGTGATTGCTGGAATAACCGTGAAGAAGCAGCTTGGGCTTCCCATGGTTTTCCATGTGCATTCTACGGAGCAAGGGCGCACTTTAGGGCATGGTTCGAAAGTTGTTAGCAGCATCGAACACCGTGGTGGACAAACAGCTGACCTAGTTATCACGGTTTCCTACGCCATGAGGGAAGAACTGTTAAGCTTAGGTTTTCCAAGAGACAAGGTTGAAGTCTGCTACAACGGCGTAGACCCTGAGAAATATTCTCCGGAGAAGATAGACCCGAACAAGGTTAAGGCGTTAAGAGAACGTTACGGGATTAAAGACGAGGATTTAATGTTATTCTTTATAGGGAGGCTAGTAGGCGTTAAGGGCGTGGACAAGCTTGTTATGGCGATGCCTCATGTTCTGCAATCCGTTCCCAACGCGAAACTCGTAATCGTAGGATTAGGCGACCTTCAAGACTATCTACAAAGGCTCGTGAACATGCTTAAGCTTCAAGACGCCGTAAAACTCCGCTTCGAGTTTATTCCTGAAGAAGAGCGAATCCTCCACTACGCGGCTTGTGACGTCGCCGTCTTCCCCAGCCTCTACGAGCCTTTCGGAATAGTGGCGCTTGAGGCGATGAGTATGGAACGTCCCGTCGTCGTAGGTGCCGCTGGGGTCAGCGGGATGCGAGAAATAGTTATCCCATGCGGCGAAGAACAGTGCGGTTATCATATAAACCCAAACAACCCCGCCGACATAGCTTGGGGCATAGTCAACGCCGTTCAAGACCCCGAGCGAAGAAAGTTTCTAGGTAAAAACGGTAGAAAACGGGTTCTAAGCGAGTTCACATGGGATAAAATAGCTGAACAAACATTGAAACTCTATGAACGAGTAGCCGCGAAAAAGTAGTTTATTTATCTAAGCGTCTTCCAATCTTATTTGAGATGCTCCTCATGCGCGAGTTTATCCTCTATTCTCGGAAAGGCAGAACCGACGCTCACTTTTCCAACATCCGAGACGCCGGAAGGCTCGACGTAGTCCACGAATGCATAGTCGCAAGCCTTTTCCTTTCCCACGGAATACGTCGAAACACGGTTTTCCATGCCTTCTTATGCGGTCCCCCATCTCCACCGTTACACATGAAAATAGACGGCGCCACAATTAGAGATGTTCGCACAGACCAGCAGACGTGGATAGAAATCTTCAGAAAAGTCCTATCTGGAAAGTCCCACCCAGGAATAACCGTGGAAAAAAGAAGTTTTGAAAGCCTTCTCCGAGAGCTTTCCAGCAACGCTGATGTTTTCGTTTTAGAAGAAGGTGGAAAAGACGTTTTCGACGTGGATTTCGGCGAGCATCCAGTTTTTGTTCTCGGCGACCATATAGGCTTACCTCGAAAGGTTGAGGGATTCGCGTTGCGTTACGGAGAAAAAATTTCCTTGGGCAAGCAGCCATACCTCGCCGCCAGCTGCATCACAATTCTAAACTACATATTAGACCGTATTGAAACTGGAAAACCTTTAGAAAGGAGGGAATAGCTCTTGAAGCAAAGCCCTGTTTGCGTCATGACCATTGCTGGCTCTGACAGCAGCGGAGGCGCAGGAATAGCTGCGGACTTAAAAACATTCGCCGCTGTTGGCGTCTACGGCACTTTCGCTATAACCGCTGTAACAGCTCAAAACACCCTAGGCGTCGAGGAAATATTTCCCATTCCAGCGCAAACCGTAAAACAGCAGATAGAAACAACTCTTGCGGATATTCCAGTAAAAGTAGTCAAAACAGGCATGCTCTACACAAAGGAAACAATCGAAGCCGTGGCTGAACTCGTCTCTAAGTTTAAACTAAAAGCTGTCGTAGACCCCGTTTTCAGAGCCGGAACCGGCGCTATGCTCATCCGAGAAGATGCGAAAAAGGCTTTGGCTGAGAGCTTAATTCCTAAAGCCTACGTTTTGACCCCGAACCGTTATGAAGCCGAAGACTTGGCTGGAATGCCCATTCGTGACGTTGAGGACATGAAGAAAGCCGCAGAGAAAATTGCTCGTCTCGGCGTAGACGCGGTTATAATCAAAGGCGGACACGTAGAATCCGAGGAAACCGTGACAGACATCCTCTACCACAAAGGCGAGTTCTACGCTTTCACTAAGCCTCGAATAAGGATTCAAAC
>Ga0164318_10002356_pt1 | contig 17487 bp, 13 predicted proteins | sample GuaBasSedimGuay9_FD_113734 | JGI IMG/M metagenome (GOLD analysis project Ga0164318, IMG submission 113734) | Subseafloor sediment microbial communities from Guaymas Basin, Gulf of California, Mexico - Guay9, Core 4571-4, 0-3 cm | ecosystem: Environmental > Aquatic > Marine > Hydrothermal vents...
AAGATATTGTCAGAGAGTCTTTAAATAGCATGAAATCTGCATATGGACGAACATATAGGAACGTTAAGGCCGAAGACTTATTCAAGGCAGTACTTAAAAATGTTGACTTGGTAACTCAAGTAAGAGACACTGTGGATTATGAAATTACAGATTTAGATCACTATTACGAATTTTTAGGAGGCGTTGCGAGAACAGTAACAGATTTGAAAGGCGAAAAACCAGCAGTTCTGGTTGCGGACACCACTAAGGAATTTATTAAAGTTGAAAGCTCTGTGGAAGCAATAAGGCGAGGTGTTATAACACGACTTACAAATCCTAGATGGCTTGATGCCATGTTAAAACATGATTTCTCTGGCGCAGAAAAAATAGCAACACGCGTAGAGAATTTACTTGGTCTAGCATCAACCTTAAACGATGTTGAAAACTGGATGTGGAATGAGATTGCTAATAAAACTATTTTCGATGAAGAACGATTTAAGAAACTTATGCAAGCAAATAAATGGGCAACTCAGAAGATAATTAAAAAATTATTAGAAGCAAATACTAGAGGATATTGGCAGACTGATAATGAAACTTTAGAGAAACTTAGAAGAAAATACATTGAAATTGAAGACATTCTAGAAGAATCGCTATAGCAAATAAATAGTTATAGTTTAGATCAAGTATATAAACTACTGTTTTGTAAAATGATTTGTTTTAAAAAAATGAAATAAAGTATTATATACTAGTCACTATACCAAGTTTATATAACAGTTAAAGTGTTTAGAGACCCCTACATCTTGAAATGTTATTCTAGAATGACAAGTTTGCCGCAAAACTATGAGTTAAAAATGTTTGTACTGGTAATTTTAAACAACTGAATTTCTGCACGCATCTTATATTATTGTCGATATCAGATCTGGTTGGTTCTATAATGATAGATGATATCAGCAAACCCGTTGTTATTGTTATAGGCTTAGATGGTGCATCATGGAATATTTTAAGTCCTTTGATAGAACAAGGAAAGCTACCTTTTTTTAAAGAAATATTAATGAAGAGTGCTTATGGTCCTTTGGAGAGCATAAAGCCTCCCATGTCTGTGCCTGCATGGAAGTGTTATTCAACAGGAAAAGATCCAAGTGATTTGGGCGTATATACCTTCATAAAATTAGATTTGAAAGCGAATAGATATGAAGTAGTTAGTTCTATGGATTTTGATGATAAAGACATTTGGGACTATTTGGGACTGTACGGTTATACCTCTTGTGTATATAAGATGTTTTCAACTCATCCCACTCGAAAAATCCATGGAATTATGATATCCGACCTACCTATAAATACAAAGGGTTTCTATCCTAGACAGTTAAAAAGTGAAATAGAAAAGCGCTTTGGCTCATTATGGATTGATTTCGAGTATACTACAAATAGAGAAAAGACATATTATAACGCTTTAGAAGGAACAAAAAAAGATTTTGAGGTCATGAAATATATTCTTAAGAAATATAGCCCAAACTTTGTTCATATCAGCATTTACCATACTGATGGAATTCAACATTTCTTCTGGAAAGACATGACTGACGGAAAAAACAAATACAGTAAATTTATTGAAAAAGCATGGATCACAATAACAGAATACATCGAGGGCTTTATTGGTTATTTGAAAGAGATTTATAAAGACGACTTTTATTTGTTTTTCATCTCTGACCATGGCTTTACTAGTGTAAACTATCGGTTCAACATGGGAAAATGGCTCTTGGAAAGAAAATATATTACTCTTAAGCCTATTGGAAAACTCTATGGTTTTATTCAGAAATTCCTCTCTGTAGATAGACTCTATAAATTAATTGAATTATTTCTAAAAGTGGCAACAAAACTAAGAATAAAAAGATTTACCTGGGGCATACAATTTCAGTTAGCTTCAGCGACTCTTGGGAAAGTTATCGACTTCAAAAGAAGTAAAATAATCCCTCTGGAAGGAAGTATTTTGTATGTCAATAGAGCGCACTTTCGAACTAAAAAAGAACGAGATTTGTTTGTTTCAAAAGTTATAGAAGAGCTTAAGAGTATAAGGACTCCTGATGGCTCAAAATTGGCAAAAGATGTAATTGATGGCCATAAGCTCTATAAAAACAAAAAGAGGCATGTTCCTGATATACTAATTGTACCAAATTCTGTTGATTTAAACAATTCAGTATTAACAAAATACTTATGGTCAAAGCCTCCAGAAAATAAATGGACAGGCATGCATGATTTGTATGGGATAATAATTGTAAAAGGACCCAACATAAAAAAGCAATATAAACTAGACAATGTTCGAATAATCGATATTGCACCCACCATACTTCATATTTTCGGAATTCCAAAACCCACAAGTATGCGAGGCCGTGTAATAGAAGAGATTTTTGAGGATTATGATCAAAGTAAAAAATTCAGACAAAAACCACAGAGCTTTGAACAAATTTTGGTTAAACAAAAAATTAAGTCATTAAAAAAGCTAGGGGTACTATAATAAATACAATACGGCATAAAAGCTGAGCTTAATATTATATTCTCAATTAACATGCTTTTATTGGTTTTCTGCACATAGAAGATGTTTAAGATATAATTGATTAACTAAGTCAATTCTCGTCTAACTACTGGATATTCTTCATGGTCTTTTATAATACTAAATCCATTTTCAAGGTAAAACTCAATTGGCCCAGATGGATTATCTATTGATCTTTTTCTTGCAATAGTTTCTACGGCTTTAATATTCCTTTCTTTTAATTCTCTTATCACCGCATTTAGTAACATTACACCATATTTTTTCTGTCTATAACCCTCTTTCACATATAAACAACTGATAAAGACTGCATCGTCTGAAGGTTTGACCGGATAGCCCTTTAAATTTTGAAAAAACTTGTTTGGGGCGAATTGAACAAAACCTACTGGTTCATTATCCACATAGAGTATTTTACCACAAGGGCCCCACTTATTAAGGACGGTACAAAACCAATCTTTCTTTAAGAGATTAGCTTTACTGTCAGATATTTTCCCAGTAAGATGAGGGGCTTCCCAATATAGACATGACTTGCATGGATCAAAGAGGTTGTCAAATGTCTTTGGAGTTATATTATAAATCTTTACATTGTTCATTCAAAAACCCTCACAGTAATATTAATTCATTATCTTATTTATTATTTCGCTATCTTAACAACATCGGCACTCGATTAGAAGTTAGTGGAGGAAGAGTCGATTATCGATTCTTGAGATTGGTGTTGACACGGCTCTCGTTATGACACATACCGAAGCATGACCATCAAACGCATCATGTAAGAGTACAAAATACACGCCACAGAAATTATCACTAACTTTTTAACGAGTGCCACGACATCCCACATCTATATAATGATAAAAAAATAAAAGAAATTTTGGGACGTAAGGGATTTAACTAATTGAGAGTCAATATTTTGGGAGAATTGGTATTGCAACACCTTTTGCTTGCTCTGCAAGTTTTATTAGTTTATTGCAAGCATCCTTAAATATCTGTCGTGCAAACTCTTCTGGAACCGCCCCTGTTAAAGCCTCCCATTCACTTACTATCCCGCGTTTTAGATTCTCTATTGCCTCTTGAACTTGAGGTATTAATTTTATAAGCTCCCAAATGACAACAATGGCAATGCCAATGGGCCCTAAAACTGAAACCAATACAGCTTCAATAATGGTTTCTATTATGTTAAGGATTATTGAAACAGCATAATACGCATGCAAATGAGGGTCATCCGTTTGAGATGCTTTCCAGATTAGTATGCCAGTTTGAATTACACATATAACAATTGTAGCAACCAACGACGCTCTCTCAATAGTCTGTGCCCAAGCTTTGCTCTTGTAAACCTTGATTGCCCACTCTGCAGAGTCTGTAATGACACCGCCCCAAGTCACTGCCATCTGAATTTCAAATGGAAATGCTTCACCATCATATGTGTACTTTAGTGTTGCCAGCATCTCTTTAACAGATGCTATAACAATAATACTAGTTTTATTGGCCGCAGCTGATACAGATTGGACTACTCTATCTTTGAACTTCTGAATCACTTTACTATACCGAGGCTTCTCCATGCCACTTGGAAGTAATTGCTCAAAGTTATTCGCATTTGTCGTTGTTCCTATAGGCGTCTCTACTGTGTATTTAAGTACAATATGGCTACCATCAGATGTCTTTTCTACACACTTAGTTACGGTAATGTTCTTCACAATATACTTGTTTTCTTTGTATTCTAAGATCGTACTAGTTTCAATCTTCTTGTCAGTATAACTTGTAGGCGATAAATAATGTGATATAGACGGCGTGGTGTTTAAAGCTGTTACGTTAGGATAACCTATTGTTAAAACTTTGTTTGCTGTTTGAACCATTAGCTGTAAACCATTAAATTTTATTGAATTTAGAGGAACTGGCCTTGTATACACATCCAAGCCTTTATAATACCAAATTGGTTGTATAAATAGAATCAATTTTCCATTAGCAGTATATTCTCTTGGAATTGGCAAGCTAACTTGATATGTGTTCGAGATAAGATGAACAGATGGTGCAAATCCCTCAAATACTGGGTAATCTGTGATATTAACTACTCTGCTACCAGAAAATGATACATTGTCATAAGTGAATAGTTTGTAAATGAAACACAAAATTGCGTAGCGAGATTCACCTATAGATGTCCAATCTTGAGACAAACTAAATTGGAATACTAATGACTGATTCTGATTAGGAGAAACTGCTATTGGTAATAACGAATAAGTGTAGCCCTCTGCAATCATTGGACGAGGATTGATATACGTGACATTGTAGTTATATTTTTGATATGTGTATTTTACTTTATAGTCTGGATATGTACCAGAAGTTCGTTCTAGGCTTCCTAAGTTTGTGATATTTATCAAAGTGGCATCCTCAGCCTCAAAATCGCCCCAATCTTGTGATAATACTGTGTTCTTGTTTATGGTACTACTTTTAACATTATCTGCAGTAATGCTCTCCCAATCTTGTAAGACTTTCTTCCAAACTTCGCCTTTTAAGCCATATATTTGCACGATTGAAGAATATCTAATCATACCTGGTAAAAACACTGTAGTGAATGAGACAGCATACCCTTTAATTAATGGCTGAGCGTCATATCCATCAAGAACCCCGTCCATATCGCTATCTGCGTTGTATGGGTCTGTATGATAGAGCATTATCTCATCGTAGTCACTAAGAGCGTCCATGTCTGTATCTGGAGATACAGCACTTGTATTATATACGGTCAATTCACTTAGGTCATCGAGACCATCATAATCTGTATCGTTGTAGTATGGATTCGTACCATACCAGAAGGATGGATTTCTAGGCGACTCGGGTAAGACGCAACGAGATTCATTTCCATCGGCAATTCCATCATTATCAGAATCTGAATCTAATATATTGATAATTCCGTCACCATCTGTATCTGGCTTGCTGGATACATTAAGGCCATATAGTCCCATGAGAGCTTCTTCTAAATAATCACTTAGCCCATCGTCATCAGTATCATTATCTAAGGGATTCGAGCCAATTATGATTTCATAACCATCACACAATCCATCGCCATCTGTATCTGCCTTAGTAGAATTTGTTCCAATAACATTTTCATCATAGTCAGATAATCCATCACCGTCAGTATCTACTTTTCTTGGATCGATGATAGAAACAACTAGGGATACTTCAGCACTAAAACCATCTTTATCAACAACTTTAAACACTGGGAAGTAAACACCAGCAGATGTATACGTGTACGTGGTATTTCCAGACTGTGAACTATACCAGTCAAATATTCCATCTCCATCGAAATCCCAAGAATAATTTGCAATATTGTTATCGGCGTCTTTACCCCAACCATAGAACTCTATTGTCGTTTCATTATTTTCGTCTAAAACACCATATGATGAATTTAAGTATGCATAAGCCTCTGGTGGTCCCTTCACAACTAAACTTATATTTGCTACATTGTTATCATAGCTTTCTTCACCCGCCTTCACAAAATAGTAATACTTTGGATAGTACCCAAAAACATCTATCGTGATGTTGTGAAAACCAGCATGCAGATAGACCGTAGTCCTAAACGTTCTTGTTTGTTTGGCATCCAGCGATCCCAAAGCTCTTATAAAACCTAGACGATTTTCTGATTGAGTATTGTCGTATTCTTTTAACCTTATCTCAAGCATCAAATTTGCGCCATCATAATATGTTCTTGGTGCATTTACTGTTCCTATATTTGTAATATCTATCTCGAACGTTACTGCAGTTGCAAACTCACTATACTCCACAAGCGGCTGTTCTGGCGTATATTTTACTCTAGAGATTACGAAATCTGGCAAATCTGGTGTAAGTGGATCACTATGTCTCTCAATAATTTCTTCGTAATCGTTAAGGCCATCATTGTCTGTATCTGCTTGTCCTGGGTTAGTTTCACCAGGACCAGAACCATTATTCCAAGGCCCTATGTAAATAAGACCATCACAATTTCTATCTTCATACTCACCAGGATCTTTAACGCTATTGTTATTAAAGTCAATCCAACCATCTGGAAGGCCGTCATCATCACTATCCCAATCGAGAGGGTCACTCACATATGGCTTGCTGTTTGTGAAATTTCTATTTGGCCAAAAAGTAGTATTTGTCCCAACTCCTTGTGGTTCTAATAATCCAACTTCAAAACCGTCTAATATGCCATCACCATCAGTATCATTGTTTAGTGGGTCTGTTTCGAATATATCATTTAAACCATCATAATTCCAATCTTCATTTGAATCAAGAATTCCATCATCATCTGTATCATCGTCCAGCCAATTAGTTTCCCCCAAGAGGGGCTCCCATGTAAGATTGTTATTTCTATCTTCAAGCCAATCAAACAACCCATCAGCATCAGAATCCCAGCTTAGTGGATTAGGATCCACATCATCTTGGAATGGATAAGCTGGTGTTACATTTGCCATTCCGTCGTTATCGGTATCAACATCAAATGGATTCAGACCCAGATTCATTTCAAAGCCATCTGTCAGATAACCCGTAGAATTGGCAAGAGTGCCATTAATAGTTCTATATTGGTCGCCATCTGTATCTGGGTCTAAAGGATCTAAGGCTCGTGGCACGACATCATAGTCATAAAGATGAATCGAATACCTTGTCCTGTTGAAGTATATACTCATCATAACTACTTTATCGAGGATTACTGGTTCCTGTGGCGTGTTTAAAATGATTTCTATGGACACAGTCCCAGACTTGTTTAGGTTAAAGTAGCAATCACCTTTATCGTTGTTGAAATAAACAGGAGTCCATCGTCCTCTTGAGAAGGGTGGTGGTAGGAAGTTTCCCCAAATGTCAACCTTTCCCGCAAGCTCAACTGATGTTGAATCAGTATAATTTATCTTAATTGTCACATTCAACCAAGCATGATTTGTAGGTACAGTAATGTTTGATTTAGACGCCCTGACAAAAATTGCGTAGGGACCTGGCTCATAAGTGAAATTTTCATCATAAATCTTACATAATTTCAAATCTGCTGTGTTATTAACGCCCTTACCATTACTCATACTTGGAAAATCGACAATTTGTGATGAGGCATATGCAAAATCTTCTGCCTCCCACCAATAGCTTGCAGTAATTAGTTCTCTACCGTCAATTATTCCATCACCATCAGTGTCATTATTTAATGGGTCTGTTCTTAGGAAGTTTATAGTGTCTGCACGCACAAAAAGAAGCCTATCAATGCGAATCACATCATTTTGTGTTGTTGTTATATTTAGGGTTATTGAACTGTTCTCTTGGGCATGAAAACTTTGAGTGTAAATCCATCTATAAATGTTTGCAGGGTTTGATGTGCTGTCTAAAACATAGGGCAATAGATGTTCTTCGAATACTTGAAGACCGCTAGTCCCATTAATTTCAATTCTTATTTTTGGATTTGATGAAAAACTGTTTACGCATTTTGTACGAATAAACAATTTGTACCATCCGCTAGTAAGATTCCCAAACAATGTTGCATAGATTATACTACCATTGCTCAAAGATTGTAAAGCCAAGCCATTAGTGGCTTCAGTATCGTTTTCAACTTGAATACTGCTGTTGATTGCTATGGTCTCTGCTTCAATCCAATATGCATCAATAACTGCTTCTTCACCATCCAGTAGGAAATCCCCATCTGTATCTGGATTTGTAACATTTAATCCTTTCATGTATTCAAGACCATCAAAAATGCCATCATCATCCGTATCTGGGTCTAATGGATCCGAACCAATGTTAATTTCTAAACCATCTTGTAGCAAATCATCGTCAGAGTCGGGATCTAAAACATTAATAAGGCCATCTCCGTCTGTATCTTCAAACCAGTTCGGCTCACTCCCATCTTGCAGTCCATCATTATCAGAATCGGAATCTAATGGATTGGATTCATTTGCATCACGTATACCATTGTGATTTAAATCCTCAAGCCCATCAAAAAGCCCATCATAGTCTGTATCGAAATTCGTCACATTTGTTTCTCCAGCGTCAAGAATTCCATTTTTATTCTTATCCTCAAGGGAATCTAGAAGCAAATCCCCATCAGAATCCGGATCCAATGCATTGATTAAACCATCACCATCTACATCACGGTTCCAAAGAGTCTCATTTCCATCAATTATACCATCATCGTCAGAGTCGGGATCAAATGGATTTGTTCCGTAGAGAATTTCATCTTTGTTACTAATGCCATCATTATCAAAATCATTTGAAATAGGCTTTACAGTTGGAGGCGAGACACTATAATCAGCGCTAACTGGTGGTTGTTTGAAAAAAATAGGCCACAGAAAGTACACGGCGACAATGAACGAACATACAATTAGAAGAAGGATTATTATACCTTTTCCTTTTCTTTTCTTGCTTTTATTCAAGAAAAGTCACTTCCAGATAACTTTAATTAAAAAGATATGATTATAGGATTATATAACTAAATCTTATTTCCTTTATCATAGTATTAAGACTTTTGATTTTTTATAGAAAAACTTGCTATTTTTTTAACATTATGTTAATATTATAAAGTGTTCTATTCGAGATTTATTACATAATTATTTAACATATAACACTACAACATTCTGGGATGCCATATACAAAATTTTGTTTGCTTTGAAAAAAAACTTAACATAATTTGTTACATTTATTCAAAAGTTTTAGATTTTTTACAGCCACTTTCCAAAAAATATAAATGTTGAACTTCAATGGAAAATGCAAAAACATAAATGATATTCAAACTCGATTTGTCTGGTATTATAAGCATTATATAAATATAACATATAACATAACTTTGTGGATATATCACTGTCTAGGGGTTTCTCGAAATGAATACTATAAAAGTGTTTATTGCTGGCCCTACTAATGCTGGAAAAACTACATTGGTGCATACATTAGACAAGAATGCAAAAAGCATTGAGCATTACTATGAAGACGGTAGATCCACTACCATAGGCTTTGACTTGGGATTTGTATACTGGGACAGCGAAAGAAACGTAATTCTCACAGAGTGGGATGAATCCAAGGAGCATCCTTCAGTACATAAGATAATGCTCATGGGATCTCCAGGACAGGAGCAATTTGCACCAGTACGAGAAGCCGTATCGAAGGGTAGTCAAGGTATTCTTTTTGTGATAGATAGCACAAATTTAGGCCAGATAGGTTTTGCAATTGCTATATATGAAGAAATTAAAGCCTATTTCAAAAATCAGGAGATTCCGATGGTTGTACTTGCAAATAAGCAAGATTTAGAAAACGCTGCAGATGCCGATACGGTTAAGCAGCTTTTAAAGATAGGCTCTGTAAAAGTTATTGAAACAAGTGCAATTGAAAAATATAATTTGGAAAAAGCATTACTAGAGCTTCTAAACATGATTGCTTACAACAAGAATCAATCTACAATAAGTATTAAAATTTCGGAAAAAAAATAATACTAATTAAGCGTAGTATTTACGAAAAACAATGAATAAATCGGTGTTTAATAGATTCTTGATTGTAAGAAAGCTTCAATATACAATTATATCCTCTATGATTTTTTTATTTTTTTGTTTTCTAGAATTTTTCGCTATAAGCATTTTTCATTACAATGAAAGAATTATAACGGATGTTTTGTCACGAAAAATTTTAAAGTCAGAATCTGTTGTTACGATTGTCGCGTGTTTATCTATTGCTAATGCCGCTATAATTGCATCTGCAAGAGATAGATTTGAATACATACACTTAATCACTCCAGCCAAGTATAGATACTTTTCATGCAAATCTATTACTCTTATTTTGCTTGTTAAAATACTCTTAACTCTCACATGAGCTACATCCTTTCCTAATACTTTGCATGTTTTATAAAATAATTCGATTAAATTTGTTTTCATAGTCATACCGATTGCAGTATTATTCTTTATCTCGTTATAAATCTGCTTCATTTTCTCGTTGCCGCTGAAATATAACTGAAAAGCTCCAGTATCTATTGCATATCTTTGCATATTACTCCTCCAGTTCAATATCTTTTTTTCTATCTTGATGAATTCCTTCTATAATTTTTTTAGCAGTTTCTTTATCATCTACACCGAATAAATCTTCAAATGAAACTATTGGAACCAATAAGAGCCCTTTTCCAGTATCGATTACCTCTAATTTCGTTGATTTCTTGATTCCATACTTTTTTGCAAAAACTGCAGGGATTGTAATCATTCGCTTTGATGTCACTGTTACGATTCGTCGCTTTTCATCCTCTTTTCTCTTCATAAAAAGCACCATGAGATTATTAATATTCCATGAATTTATAGTTTTTCCTTGAAAATTATCATCATACATCACTACAAAGGAAATAATATCGGTATTGCATGAAGGTAGTTCTTTCTTTCTGACTTGAAGCGTGCTAGGAACAATAAACAAAAATAAATATTGCTATATATGTCATATATCTGGTGATTGTTAATGGATTGCTATCAAAAATTCAAGGAAAAGCAGAAAATTTTTGAGATCGGCGGCGTCAAATTTGGAGGTGCCTTTGGAGAAACACCAACTGTGATGATTGCTAGTTTATTCTATCCGTCACATAAAGTGGTTCTAGACCATAAATCTGGAAAGATTGACAAAAAGAAAGCCAAAGAAGAAATAGAGACACATTTAAGGATATGCGAAGAACTTGGCCTGGGACAAACACTTGATGTAATTGCCGAAACTCCAGAGGCTATGGTAAGCTACTTAGAGTTTATTTTTGAGGTAGCTGATGGTCCTATTATGGTTGATGGAACAATTCCCGCAGTTCGACTTGCTGGTGCAAAATATGCTTATGAAGTTGGTGAAAATAAGCGAGTGATCTATGACTCAATCTCGCCTGATACAAAAAATGATGAACTTGAAGAATTGAAGGATTATAAAATTGAGGGTGTAGTGCTTCTTGCACTTAATCAATTTGACTTCACACCGAAAGGGAAAGTAGAACTTATAGAAAAGAACTTACTTCCAAAGGCCAAAGTTGCTGGAATAGATAAAATCCTTATTGATACAATAGTTTTTGATGTTCCATCTATTGGTTTAGCTGCCGAAGCCATTTACGCTGTAAAGGATAAATTTGGCTATCCCACCGGAACAGCACCTTGCAACGCAACTTTCATGATTCTTGACCAGTGGAGATATTCAGAAGCATCTTTTGTTGCCATGAATGCTGCCATGATAGCAATGATACAAACACTAGGGGCTGATTATGTCTTTTACGGCAGAATTGATATGGCAGAAGAGCTTCTTCCAGCAGCCGCTATAACAAATGGTGTAATTGCATATACGAGCAAGATGCTCGGACGCCCTGTGAAATTGTCTAAAGAACACCCTCTTTACCGAAGTATGAAGAAATAGATTTACTTTTTATTAGTTCTATATTTTTCTTCTAATTCTTCAGTAACTGCTCGATGCAAATGCAGTTGTAATTTTCGATTTAATACTAATGTTGCCAAAAGACTTTCTAGATTTACCATTAATATTAACAGCAATTTAAACATTATATTAAATAATTATTTAATATTTTAAAAAAAAACTTAGTTTTACAAAATTATTTTATAGTTGTATAGTAAATAATTTATTCAAAAAAACAAATAGTTTGGAAGAAGGGGGAACTGTTGACGAGAACAAAATTTAAGAGAAGTTATAAGATAATACTGTTCTCGATGTTGCTTCTGTTTCTGCTGGTCAGTGTTCAGCTAAGTATTCCAGCAGCCAAGACAAATCACAAAAATGAGAAATTAAATTTTAACGCTACGTATGGATGGCACGATTGGACTGTTAATCCAGACTTCAACAAAATTGGGAACACACCTGGAGCATATTGGGCCGCTAGAGCTTGGAAATGGTACTTACCAACTGGCCCCGATGACGAGGGGGGACCTAATGATGAGGCTTACTTTTATAAGAGTGGAAGTGACTATCGTCTCTATGTGAAAGCAGCGACAATTGATAGTTCTAATGTGATACATTGTGCTGGAGCAACACAAGGCTGGGTATGGGACCATGATCCACCAGGAAATCTCACGAAGGATGATATCTTCCAGCCAACGCCTCTACGCATCACATCTGCAATAGGGCAATTAAAATCAAGAACATACCTTATAGATTATAACCACTATTTCCTTGGTACATGGGGTGTTCTTTCAAACGTGTGGTTCAAAGTATATCATGTCTATGATGGCTATAGTGGTGTATTTTTCGACGGAGTCCTTGGCATTGACTTTTATTACGATAGTGGTGGTCAAGCAATCCATGATGGTTCTTTTAGGTATGGAGGCACTACTATGATTTACACAAAAATGCCTAATCCAGGTGCTGGTTGGACAACATTTGATATTCTACAAGCTTTAATAGAAGCTCAGCAAGCAGCAGCTAGTAATTTCCTATACTTTGACATTTCAAATTGTTGGTTGTACCAAGTTGAAGTTCTTGTAGAAAAGGGAGTCCCTTGTTGGACAACAGCAGACTATTCGTATTTCAGAGTATATTATTTTGAAACTGGCTCTCTGACTGGTTTACAAGTATCATTCCATACTAGTGACTCTAAGAACCTAAAACAAACTTTTGTTGACATTCGTAAAGCTAACAATATTACGTATAGTATCTACAAACTCGACGAAAAAATTGCAACTGAAGGGGGATTTTATAAATTAAAAATTAATGTATTAAATGAAGAAGAGGTTGTTATAATCGATTCAATTAGATTACTTGCAGTCGAAACGGATAGCAATAATGTAACTGAAATTCCAGTTTACCTGGCATTTAATCAACATGCAATGAAATATATTAATGATTTGATTGTAAAAAACGACGGGAAATTATTTAAATTAACAAGCGAGGGTTATTTAGAGTTATGGTTTGATAGCAGTAAGATACCATATGAGAACTATCAGTTATACTTATTAACAGCAGCAAACATTATCTAAAATTATAGCGATAGGTGACAAATATATGCTCCTTGATTCATTAATTTTATACTTTTTTATACTTTTTTTAGTTGGATTCGTTTTATTTAACATATTATACAAAAGAAGGTTAGAAAAGATATCAAATATTGAAAATACGAATATGCTCAGCAAAGCAAGATATACAAAGCAACCTTTTCTTATCATCATAAATTTCTTTTTTGTTTCAATGATACTATGCATAGCACTCGTTTACCTTAGATTGCCAACGCAAACCTACATTTTTAGAGTAAGAGAAAGTGCCTTCATATTGGATTTAATGGCTATTATTTTTTTCATAATTCTATTTTCTAGCGTCTATCCGTTGATAGAGCAACAAGAAACCGTTACGAAATGGTATGCTTTTTTAATTGGGTTAGCACTTGGGCTTGGTACTTGGATAGTTGGCCTTACGTTTATCCCAATAGGTTGGTTGTTCTTTCTACTTATATGGGCAATTCATCGTGCTGTATTTAGACAGTTATTTGTAAGCGCCGGTTTCTTATCTGGATTTATATTATTACTTGCTTTTTTCTTCTCACTGCCAGTAACAGATTTGCCTCTCTTCTGGTTCTTTATTATGTTCATAGTAGGATCAATCTTGGGTGTAGTTCTCTTAACTAAAATATATAGTGGATTTTTAGATGATGGAGTCTCATTTTTACTTTTGGCTGGATGTACTTACAGTGCGCATTACTTTATTGTATACCTAGACTTCGCATTTGGCATTATGGCTCTGCTAGGTTTTATGCTTTTTTTAATATTTTTCATACTTGATGTAGATTCAAAGGCTAAAGCGATCCTTTCGTTTGTATTTATGTTTTCGTGCATACTAATTATTAGCTTGTATCACGATTATACATCAACATTAGCTTTCACGATTATATTAATTCTCATGTTTGGCCAACTGATTATTGCAAAGCAATATCTAAGCGCTACACGTGCCATCTTCTTAAAGTGGATTTCTCTGACAGCAAATATAAACGGGCATGTAAACTTAAGTGAGCATGAGAGCATGCCAGACTTCAAAAGTAGAAACATTAGCAAGAGATCATACTTTTTTACATATATTAACTACTTGATACTTGAGCCTTTGAAACGCCTAGGCTATTCGATAGATGTTGTTGAAGAGCAAAAAGACAAGTGGACATCATACATACGAGAAATACGCATCAGTTCATCAAAAAGATAACAAGTAATTTAAAAGAGAAATAGTACATACACGGATTAGGTCGGTTATTCTTATTAATTGCAACACAACAATAATAAATTAGCAGTTATAGTAAGTATGTTGTAAGTTATCTGAGGGGGCTTATAGTTGATTACACAAATAAGCACATTATTTTTTATATATTCCATTATTGTGCTGACTATGGGGTTCATTCTTTCTATTATGCTTCATAGGAAACGATTGAGTCATGTGCTTAACAAGAAAAGTCTAATGGAGGTTAAGCAGTCCAAATATTTAATATGTCCATATCTCGTACTTGCTAACGTTTTGCTTACGTTAGACATCACACTCTTGAGCTTATCACCAGTCAATTATACATTGTACGAATCATTATATCAATCAGAAAGTAGCTTGCTGGCAGACATTCTCACAATTATGTTTGCAGGTATTTTGTTTTCTAGTATGCTACTTTTTGCAAGAAAACAATTAAGTCTGACAATTATGCTAGAGCTTTTATTTGGTTTTATAGCAGGTAGCTCGTTCATAGCTCTTTTGTTGCCAATCAATTACATGTTAGTTCATCACGTATCTGAAATAGTTAGTTCTAATACTAATGCAACAATAGTGCAACTCTATAGTCAAGTCGCTATCAAAATAAGTTTGAACTTAAACCACTTTGTATTTTTAGAAGCATTCACAACTCCAGTCATACTATTAGTGAGCTTTATAATCATTCTATACTTCATACATCGTCAGCCATGGATTCTCCTAGGCACCATACTTGGTTTTTCCGTTTTCATTCCAATAGTACACATGTTTGGCGTTATATTCTGGCTTTTTTATGCATTCATTGTGGGCATAACTTTTGGATTATTCTCCAATTTCGGTCAGAGGTTTCTATTTTTGCTTTTTCTACTAGTTTTCATTGTTTTCTCATTTCTCTCGAGTGAGCTATTGATATTCATGTTTCTGTTTGGATTTACACTTTCGCTAATGACCTTGCTTGAACCTAAGAAAAATGTAAAACTATTAGTAATAATTGCTCTTACGATTGTAACATTAACCGTAGCAATGGCTAATCAAGAATTCAGTTATATAATACTCACCATAGCTGCATTTGGATTTGGTGAGTTTCTTATATTTTGGCTATACAGAGATACTGTAAGATCTATTTTCGAACATTGGTTGCAGTTAGCAATTCAATCTGAAGGTGATAGAATAGATTTAAGTGAACACGAGAGCATTCCAGATTTCAAGAAGATAGAAATAGCAAAAGATTCCTTCTTCTTCGTTTACTTGAAATATTTGCTTCTCAAGTATTTAGAGCGAAAGGGATTTCATATTGAGATTGTTGAGGAAAAAAGCGAACAAGACACACTCGTAAAAAGCATATTCATAACTCTCAAATAAAGTGAGAAATAGTGTCAAGTACAATATTATTCAATACCTAACGCTTTCAGAAGCTTTTTAGATTTATCACTGCTTTCTTTTGCATCTCTGATTATTGGTTCTGTTGTATTGTCTCCTGCCTTGATGAATATCTCTTCTGAGGGCTCTGAGAATGATTCTAGTATTATGCGTTTGCCGTCTAACTTGATTTTTAAATTAGAACCTTCCTTAATTCCAAGTTTCTCTCTTATTTCTTTTGGTATGACAATTTGCCCTTTTTTTGAAACCTTCACATGCATATTTTCTTCACCCAATATCACTTCAATATGTATTGTTCATGGTAAGATTTGAGTTTTACTTACTATAAAAGATAAGTCAAAAGGTTAAAAAGCAAATATATTTTAGACATACTCATTGGGTGTTATGCTGTCTGAGGTGCAATTATTTGACACAAGCTATCGAGAAAAGCTATAAAAGTCTAAGACTCCTAGCAAAGGAAGTGGCGTCAAAAATAGGTGAATCTGTTGAAGATTTAATCTGGTATTACACTGTAAAAGGTACTATTGCAGAGTTAAGAGAACTCGAACCAACCAGTGAAAAAGAAAGTAAAATAATTTTAGAACAAATAAAAGCTAAGAAAAGAATAATCGATGAACAACAAATCTTAGATGAACTTAATGATGCTAATAAAGAGTATGATAAATATTTGCGGATAAAAAATAAGTTAAAAGTATTAGGATTTTAGCAAACAAAAAATAATGGGATGCTAATATTTATTGAGCCCGCCTATATGCCTTATCTGTTTTTCTGTAATTAGGAATATTGCATATCCTATCACCAATCCAATGGCATCTATTACAGCTAACACCAGTAACATGTACCATGCATCCACAACAAATGGTCCATATAACAAGAACTGCCTAAATGCCTCTGTTCCATAGTAAAGTGGATTATAGTTTGCAAGTGCTCTTAACAATGGTGGTAGTATAACTATTGGATAGGCTACTGGGGAGAGTATGTATAGAACATCGCCGACTATTTCTGATGCCATCCAGCCTTGTTTTGCAACCAAAACTATTGTTGCTAATAGTAACCCAACTGCTTGAAGTGCAGCAAATCCAAGGATAACTGCTATGAGTGCAGGAAAAATTCCCCATACATTAATTGTTAACCCAATGATGATATGTATGAAAATGATTTGAATCAGCACACCTGCACCTATGTGTGTGAAACTGTGTAGCGAGTGCCCTAAGATTAATGCAAAACGACTTATCGGTGTGACATATACGCTCTCAAAGGTACCCATCCATTGTTCCTTTCTGAGTGCGAAGCTAGTACTCCAGAACCCTATAAGCATCAGTAGCGTAAATGCAGAACCAAGAGTGACATATGTGATGACGTCATCTACACCTGCAATTGCACCAAATATTTGAGATGTTCTACCTCCAGCCATGAAGTAAGCGAAGACC
>Ga0164318_10002357_pt1 | contig 17487 bp, 16 predicted proteins | sample GuaBasSedimGuay9_FD_113734 | JGI IMG/M metagenome (GOLD analysis project Ga0164318, IMG submission 113734) | Subseafloor sediment microbial communities from Guaymas Basin, Gulf of California, Mexico - Guay9, Core 4571-4, 0-3 cm | ecosystem: Environmental > Aquatic > Marine > Hydrothermal vents...
AGGATCCGCACGAAGCTCTTGTCTTTCAGGAATCCCAATGCATGCTGGAGCGACCTCTTGACCGTATCAGAATCTATGGTCAGTTCTTTTTTTACGATTTTCCGTGCCACGGCCATGCTCAACCTGATGATTTCCTCTTCTGTTTCTTCTATCATTCTTCCCTTCAGCAGGTTTAGTTCTTCGAAAAGCAAAACCATCTGCTTCCAGGTTTCCTGTGCCTTTTTCTCACCAAGGGCCAATCCATCTTTCTGCCCTTGCTCAAATCCTTTTTCATAGGCTTCTCTTTCGACCTTTTCGAGTTTCTGCTTTGGGTCATATTTCTTCATTGACACCGAAGGCGCAAAATTATTTTCTCCCAGCGGCAGAATCATAGTGCGGTTCGCGGAATCTTCTACGGGGAAATCCATCCGATCTGCAAAGTCTTCTTCTTCAAAAGCTTCGATATCAAACCCGGAATAATCTTCACTCTTAATAAGGTTAGACAACGATGTCATCACCTCCCTTTCCTCCTACCACTATTTTTCCTTCTTCTTCCAGTCTTCGTACCGTTTTGATAATCATCTGCTGAGCCTGTTCCACTTCAACGAGTTTGACCGGCCCCATAACCTCCATGTCTTCCTTCAGCATTTCGGCTGCCCGCTGACTGAGATTCCCAAAAATGCGATCCTTTAACGACTCGGACGCAGTTTTCATGGCCAACAGCAGTTCATCATTGCCAACTTCCTTCAGGAGGGCCCGGATGGAACGGTCATCGAGTTGAATAAGGTCTTCAAAAATAAACATGGATTGCCGGATTTCTTCCGCCAGTTCCTCTTCATCTTCCTCAATCTTTTCCAGGATGGACCTTTCGGTCTGTCTATCCACCTGGTTAAGAATTTCCGCCGCAGCCTCGGGACCGCCGCTCCGCTTGGTTCCCGCTTCCCCTACACTCGAAACCTGATCGGCCAGGATCTTCTGGATCTCGACAATAATATCATTGGGCACGGTATCCAGCCTCGCAATCCTGATAATGACATCACTCTGAATATTCTCTGGAAGGAGTTTTAAAACCTTTGCCGCCAGGTCATTATCGATATTTGAGAGGATGAGTGCGATGGTTTGAGGATGTTCACTGGAAATAAAGTTCACTAGCATTTCCGGGCTCAGGGATTCCAGTTTTTCGAAAAAAGCCGCATTGTTCCCCGACTCCACCTTATTCAACAAAGTGTCTGCCTTGTTCGGAGTAAATGCCTTTGAGACTGTCCTTTCGAAAAAACGCCCGCCGGACCCTCCAAGCATATTATTCCCGTTGATCGCTCCGATGAATTCATTCAGCACGGAAGAGATTAGCTTCGGATTGATATTTTTGATCCGCGTCATCTCTTCTCCGATGGCCTTCACTTCTTTTTCATCCAAATGCTTGAAAACATTTGTGGTGAATTCCTCACCCATGACCATCAGAAAGAGGGCTGCTTTTTCTGCTCCGCTCAATGTCTGCCGATCAGCCAATCTATCTTCCTTCCTCGATCCAGCTCCGAATCACGGATACTATCTTTTCCGGATCTGTCTTGGTCAAATCAAGAATCTGTTCCTTTTTTATATGGGTCCCTGCCTGTTCAGACGAGGGAGCACCGAGTTCGGGCACTCCCTGTCCCTCGGGAAGAGGTTGCGGCACAAAATATTCTCTCGTTTGTTTCAACCAGTTTCGAAAGGGCTTGAGGGCAAAGACAAAAAACAAGGCGACAAGGAGGACATTGAAAAGGGGTTTCATCCCTTTCTTGGCGTAACTCATCCAGCCAGGCTTTGCTTCAGCAGGCGGCGCCACGGTCTTTTCTATAGCAAAAGGAATGTTTGATACGCTTACCTGGTCTCCCCTGGTCTCGCTGAATCCAATAGCCTTTTTCACCATGTTCTGAAATTCTTTCATTTCCTTCCTGGTTCGAGGCTGGAATGTTGCGATTTCCTCACCCTTCGAACCCTTTGTTTTCACATAGGGTCCATCAATGATAACCGCTGCAGAAAGGCGTTTTATATCTCCTACGGAGCTGATAACCTGCTTATTGACTTTGCTGATCTCATAGTTGATGACAGAGTTTTCCTTTTCAAACTTCTTGGAATTGGCAGCAGTCTTTCCCTGGGATTGGTACACATCGTATTTCAGGTCCGGAGATCCGGAAGGCAATCCCTCATCGCCGGTGACCTTTTCCTTCTGGCGCTGTTCACTCCTCACAACGGCACTGTCGGGATCAAAGGTCTCCTCTGAAACTTGTATCTGCCTGAAATCAACATCGGCAGAAACCTTGGCAACAACCTTGTTGGATCCAACCACGGGTTCAAGCATGCTCCGGATCCGATTTTCCAGGCTCTTTTCAAGTTTTCTCCGATACTCAAACTGCGAAGAACTCAATTCAGCCCCCTGGTCCTCCCCCTTTCCGCCCGAGAGGAGCCCTCCATCCATGTCAACTACCGTCACATTCTCCGGTTTGAGGCCTTCCACCGCGCACGCCACCAGATTGATAATGCCCTGCAGTTGCCTTCGATCCAGCGCACGTCCGGACTGCAGGCGAAGGACCACTGACGCCGTCGCCTTCTTATCGGGTTCCACAAAAAGAGAATCTCCAACAGGCACGATGTGCACCCTTGCCTGCTCGACCGAATCAAACTGCATAATCGTTCTTGCCAGTTCCCCCTGGAGGGCCTCCTGGTACTTGAGTTTCTGCACGAATTCAGTCGTGCCGAATGGGAGATTGTCAAAAACCTCGAAACCGACGTTTTGGCCCTTGGGAAGCCCCTGGCTCGCCATCTCAAGCCGCAATTGATAGACCTGGTTTTCCGGCACCATGATGGCACGGCCGCCATCTTCCAGTTGAAAAGGGATTTTTTTGGATTTCAGCTTCTCTGCGATTCGACTCGCGTCGGTAGCATCCAGATTGGAAAACAGAATCTGGTAGTCAGGTCTGTTTGTCCAGATGACCAGCGCGATGAACCCTCCCGCGACAAGGCTCAGTATCACCGCGAAGGTGATCATTCTGGCCAGCGGAAGATTCCGAAAGACCTGTATGAGCTGTCCGAACCCGTTTGTCTCATTTTCTGCCATGGTAAAAACCCCCTTTAAACTACACCTGCATCCTCATAATCTGCTGGTATGCCTCGAGAAGCTTATTCCTCACCTGGAGCAGAAGTTTGAAAGACAGGTCCGCTTTTTCCGTTGCCAGCACTACTTCGTGGAGATCACTGGTTTTGCCGACCGCGAGATCCTCCATCTTTCCATCTGCCTTCTGGAGTTCTTCATTCACCCCTTCGGCATAATGTTTCAGGGCATCCGCAAAACCTGTTTGTTTCTTCTGCGTCCCTGCTTTTTGCACGTTCGGGAGAGGCTGCAACCCCCCTATCTGTTTTATGCCATTCATTTGTTTCTCCTGGTTTTTCCCTGTAATCGTTCAATCTTGGCGGTTTACCGGAATAGATCCAGGGCCCGCAGGGCCATTCCCTTCGCCGTCCTGACGGCTGCGGCATTTGCCTCGTACCCCCGGTTGGCGTTCAGCAGTGAGACCATTTCCTGGACAAGGTTCACATTCGGCAGGTAGACGTATCCCTGCTTATCCGCGTCCGGGTGGGAAGGATCAAACACCTTTTTGAATTCTCCGGAGACCGGGACGATCCCCTTGACTTTCACCCCGTACACCTCTTGCCCGCTCTCCGCGTTTTTCATTGCCTCTTCAAAGGACTCGTGAACGGAATTCGTCTGGAAAACCACCGTTTTCCTCCGGTAAGGGCCTCCACTCGCTGTGCGGGTAGTGTTTGCGTTGGCCAGGTTCATGGATATCACATTCACCCTGGTACGCTGCGCCGCCATGCCGCTCGCTGCTATGTCGATCGCTTTTATTAAACCCATGAAGATTACCTCCGTCCTTCGATTGCTGCCCGCAGGAGATCAAATTTTTTTGAAAGCATCTTGACCGTTGCTTCATAGAGAAGATTGTTCTTGGCCATCTTGGCCATCTCCCTGTCTATATCCAGGGAAGCATCGTTTCCTGTTGATCGGGATTCTGTTTCAACCGCAAAGGATTGACCTTCCATACCCGGCTCCTGGAGACCGGGAAAATGTTTCCGGTCAGTCTTTTTGAGGCGGACCTGCGTCTCATCCATCGCCCTGCGCAACTCGTCATCAAATTTCAGTTTTTTCGGATGAAACCCCGGCGTGTCTATGTTCGCTATATTACTGGCAATAACGCGTTGGTTCTGTACCCGGTAGTCCAGGGTACGACTCAGTATCCCCATTGTCCGGTCAAAAAGCGTCCTGTTTATGCCAATCTCGTCACTCATGGCCATGCTCCTGTCTTTCACGTAATACACCCGTCTCTTGCAAAAGCGATACCAGCTCACCAATGGTGTTGCTGGCGCTCCATACACAGGATCTTCCTGCTTTCCAGGTCTTATTAGCCCGCTTTTCTCACGGGCCTTCGTAGCGAGGCGGCGGGAAGGCCCGTGGATACAAGGCGCGCGAAAAAAAATGGATGAAGGCATACTTGCAGTATGTCAAAGTCATTTTTCAAGCGCAACGCAGTAGACATGGGTCTTCCCGCCGCCACAGTAGATTGCTCGTGAGAAATGCGGGTTAGCCCGCCTCTCTGTCAAGATTTTGACTATCTTTCTGCTTCTGCTGGTATTCGTTGAGTTTGTTCCGCAGCGTTCTCACGCTGATTCCCAGCATCTTGGCTGCATGGGTCCTGTTTCCCTGGTTTTTCTCAAGTGCGTGGAAAATCATTTTCTTTTCCATTTCACGCAGTGGCTGGACTTCAGGTTTCTCCTGGAGAGGCTTTCGATGGGATGGACGCATGATGCGAGACAGATCTGCCGGCCCGATGACTTCGGTTTCAAGCAGCAGCGTGGCACGTTCCATGAGATTTTCCAGCTCCCGGACATTTCCGGGCCATTGCTCCTTTTTCAAAAGGTCCTCTGCTTCTCTGGACAATGACTTGGGCGTTTCTCTGTTCAAATTCCCATGTTTCTCCAGAAAAAATTTTGCAAGAGGACCCAGGTCCTCCGGGCGTTCCCTGAGGGCGGGAATCTTCAGGGGCACTACGCTGAGCCGGTAATACAGATCGAGGCGGAAATTTCCTTTTTCGATCTCCTCTTCCAGGTCCCTGTTTGTGGTGGCGATTATGCGCACATCCACAGGCTTCGAAAACTTGCCTCCAACCCTGTCGATCTCCCCTTCCTGGAGAACCCGCAGGAGTTTCGCCTGCAGGGAAGGAGCAATTTCACTGATTTCATCCAGGAGCAGGGTACCCCCGTCAGCCAGCTCAAATTTTCCTGCTTTCCGGGAGATAGCGCCGGTGAACGCACCCTTTTCGTGTCCAAAAAGCTCACTCTCCAGGAGATTTTCGGGAAGCGCCGCACAATTAAGCGCGATAAAAGGTTTTTCGCTCCTGTTACTGTTCCGGTGAATATACCGGGCAAGAACCTCTTTTCCGGTCCCGCTTTCTCCTTCCACCAGGATTGTGGTGCGGCGGGGGGCAATCCTCCTGGCCATGCTGAAAAGTGCGATCATTTCCTGGTTGACTGCGACCGGTTCAAAATCATCGCGAAACAATACCCGCTGTTTCTTGTTCCTCCCGTTTCCCGGTGCCGGCGACTTGAGCGCCCCCTCCAGCACCGCCCAAAGTCGATCTTCCGTGACGTTCGCCGGGAGGTAATCAAATGCACCGAGTTTAACCGCCTGAACCGCCTGTTCCACCGAAGGATTTTCGCTCAAGAGGACCATGCATAATTCAGGACATTTCTCCCGTATTACCCTGAGCGTATTGAGCTCGCCCGAAGGGTCCCCTTTAAGAAGTCCGATCCACAGGCTGGGAGACAGCGTTCCGATACGCTCGGGGAGGTTCCCGTTTCCATCCTCCACCACTACCCGGAAACCCAGCCCTTTCAGGCGGTTCCAAACGCCCGCCGGCAAGGGGACATCAGGTGCTGTCCACAAGATATTATTGTCTGGCATGCCTTAGTTCTTGCCTCCTATCTGTGGCCAGATGGAAAGTTTTTTGAGTTGTCTCTGGAGATTCAGGGAACCCAGCTTTATCTGGGCGTCAGACTGGAGCGCCGGTGTTCCCTCTTCAGAAACTTCGCGCAGGAGTTTCTCTCCCGTCTGAAAATTGCCCGCTTTCACATATTTCATGGCCAGGCGGTATCGCAACTTCCAGTAACGCGAATCCGGGCCCCGGCCTTCATACACCTCGTTCAGCACGTTTTCCGCACCGCTCATCCGCCCCAATCCCAGCAGGGCCTCTGCCTGCCCCAACCGCACCTCCCAGAAACCGGGTCGGCCTTTTTCATACCCATTCCGGAGCGCACGGGCAAAGGCTTCAAGCGCATCGGAATATTTTTTCTCCCCGAGATACCCCTCACCGAGTTTCCAAAGGGCGGAAAGGAGAATTCCTTTGAGTTTCTTGTGCTTTTCAGACAGGGTGATGGCATTATTCAGGGCAGCCCGGGCCTCCTGGTACTTCCCCTGTGCATGGAGGACTTGGCCCATGGAAAGGTATATATTCGCCATCTCTTCCGTGGGGACAGCCTTTTTGTGTTGCAGCATTTCCGCATAAAGATCATATGCTTCTTTGAAACGCTTCTCCCTGTTGTACCTTTCGGCCAGGGCACGTGTCACTGCCAGCCTCGTGGCAAACTGGAGCCTCCCCTTTCGCGCCTCTTTCAGCAGCTGGATGCTTTCCTGGGAAAATCCGGACGACGACAGGCAGTCCGCAAGGCCCAGGTAATACTCTTTTATTTTTTCTCCGCTCAGGTCGGCCGGGTCGAGTTCGCGGTAAGCCGATACAGCGCCGGAGTAGTCCTTCAGCTCCTGTAATGATTGAGCCACCAGGAGTTCTTTGTCCGGCCGTATCTTCCCTTTAAGGAGGGCGTCATTTTCATGAAAGAGGCTGACTAATTCAGAATACTTGGACTTTTTATACAAGTCACCCATGGCCCCTTCCGCCGCCCGCGCAAAGAGGCTCCTGGCTGCGGTCACCATGGAATCTTTCGGAGGTTTTCTCACAAGCTCCTTCAGGCTCTCCATGGTTTTCTGATAAAGACCTGCCTTGTAATACGCATTGGCAACCTTCAGAGTCGCTATCTCAGCAATCGACCCCTTGGGATGTTTCTTCATTATTTCCTGAAATTTTTTGACATCCCCATGCAGCTCCCCCAGTCGAAGCTCCGCAATGGAAGCCCCTTCAGATTCAGGGTAGGTGTCTTTTACCAGGGTATAGAGTCCCTCAGCCTTTTTCCGTTTTGATTCCTGAAGGTATGTATCCGCGATGTGCATCAGGAGGAGATCGTTGCCTTCCCGCTCATTCGCCAGATTGATCGCCCGATAGAAGTAGTCTCGAGCTTTTGTGTACTCTTTCAGGTAGAGATAGTTCTGTGCCTGGACTGAGAGGAACTCCGGTTCTTCCACAAAAAACCCGGGATTTATTTTTGCTATCTTTGTGAGCCGTTTTTGTGCCTCATCGTAAAGCCCCCTGCTCTGCAGATACCGCGCAATCCCGAAAAGTGCACGGGAGGTCAATTCCGGTGCTGGATACCTGCGCAAAACCGTCTTGAAATCATCCACTGCTTTCTCAGAGAGATGCTTCTCCAGGTAGATTTCTCCCCGCGCCAGATAGGCTTTTCCCAGCGCTCGACTGTCTTGATACCGGCGAATAGCCAGGTCGAGGCAGCTTAATCCCAGGTAGTGACTCCCGCTTTCTGCATATGCCTTCGCCATTTTCAGGTATGACTTCAGGGCGAGTTCTGAATCAGGCGCCCCGTTTATGACCTCTTGATACGCTGCAATAACCTTTTCCAACAGCCCCTTTTCGCCTCCCCGAAGCGCTGAAAACAAGATCTCGGCTTTCATGAATCGCAACTGTTCAGAGACATCCGAGTCCGGATAGGCTTCAAGAAATTTCTCGATCAGGCTCAATGCCTGATCGATCTTCTGGAGTTCCCTTGCCCGCAGGATTGCCCCATACAGTACCGCCTCTTTTGGCTCAAATTTGGGGTTTTTCTTTTTCCCCGGTATCGGGCCCGGATGTTTAGCAGGCTCCTTATCAGGTATGTCGCTCTTGTGATCGGGAGCTGGGATTGATGGTTTCGGGATGGTGATGGTCACCTTCGGGCCGTCCCCCTCCATCTCATGCGGGACCTTTTCAGTCATTGTTTCAGGTGATTCATGGGATTCAATTTCCTTTTTGTCTGGAAAGGCCACAAGGGTTTTCTGGATGATCACCGGTGAAGTTTCCGGCATGGCTTCCTGGAGAATCGATTTCTCGAGGGGGGCACTGGCATTCTCCTCTGGAACGGGTTTCTCCAGCTTCCCAAACCAGGATGGGAGTATGACGTTCCCGGTGAAGGATTTGTCCGGCTCGGGGTAAGAATCCAGTACCAGCCTGCTTCCTGCTGCCAGCCAGAAAATCCTGAATCCGGCCTGCCCGGATTCGAACCCCAGTGAAATCCCCAGCCCTCCGGGCCTTGTTTTCATTTTTATCCGCCTCACCCCTTTTCCGGGAACAGCCTTTCGCGCGGCAAGGCTGTTTTTCACTCCTTTCAGGATGACCTCCACCGTATCCTCTCCTTTCCAGGAGAAACGCCACAATGGTCGGGACGTCAGGTCTATGACCGTTCGTGTAAACTTTTTTCTCACCCCGAAACGGAGATCCTCCAGCGTGCATGCTCCTGAAACACCCGGGGGTTCCCTTTCCCATATCTTTGTCCTCAGAAAAAACCTGAGATTGAGTAATTTTTCACCGGCAGACCAGGAAGATCGCACCTCTCTCACGGGATTGGGAAATTTCATGACAAGGCGAAGGCTATGGCCCTTTTCCGGCACCATTTCAAGCGAACTTTTCCACTTTCTGAGGTGCTTCACGAAAAGTGCACCGGGAATAGTGCTGTCAAGGCCCAGGATGATTCTTTCCGGAGCATCGGAAGCAATGGTGTAGGAACCGTAATCGGCCAGTTTGAGCACAACGGTCCATTCATCTTCCCCTGGTTGGAAGTACACGTCCTGTGCCCTGTTCTCCGCAATTGCGTAGGGTTCGCACAGCAGGATGCAGGCCAATGCCAGGAAAAACAGAAGCGCAAAACATGCTCTGGTCTTCTGCGGGTACATAAAAATCGCTATTTTCCCCTATCACGAATGGACTGAAGCAATTGAATGATCCTTTCCTGCTGCTTGATAATCTGCAGGTTGGTCCGCACGGTGAACGTGCTTGAAACCGCGATTTGTCTCAGGTATTCATCAGACATATTGTTGCTGTAGACCTTCTTCCCCCCGTCGGTGGTTCCTTGAAGGGCTTCGTAAAAATCTCTTGTAAGGTCAACATACACCCCGTCCGGGAGACGGTATTGCGATGAATCACTCTCAGCCTTTGTTATTGTGACCGCATTCAGCAAAATGGCAGCCAACCCTGCCGCCACCATGCAGAAAATCGCCCTTTTCCACCCTTTCATGGTTTCCTCCAGGTGCTCATTTCTCAGACAGTCAGGTCTAGGCCGGATCGAAAAACCCGCCCGGAGACCCCGCACAGAAATCCTTTCCCTTTCTTTAAGCACATCCCGTGCCACGTTTCCGGTTCAGATAAAAGTCGTGGTTTTTGTCTAATAACCATTTGGTTTTACTTATTTTCAGGCTGAAAGGACGTTTCGGGCATCTTTGCGAAATTCTCCAGGGAAAAACAACCTCCGTCATTTTTTTGACTACTGCTCAACTTCCTTGCTTTTGAATCCATCCTTGCGCTATAAGAGAGATGAAAAATCATGATACCCTTACGAGACACCATTCGGTCCCGCAGCTACCCCGTCGTGAACAGCTTGATCATCGGCGCGAATGTGCTCGTTTACCTGATCGAACTCGCGCACGGCCCTGACTTGCGCCGTTTCTTTCTCACATACGGCCTTGTTCCCGTGCGCTATTCCGTGCCGGAAATCAGCGCCTATTTTTCTCCGGCCCAGCAGATATTCTCCTTCTTCTCGTTCATGTTTATTCACGGAGGTTTCTGGCACCTCCTGGGAAACATGTGGTCGTTGTACATCTTCGGTGACAATGTTGAAGACCGCCTTGGCCCTTTTCGCTACCTTGTTTTCTATGTTCTGTGCGGCCTTGTTTCCGGCCTTTCGCACCTCATGCTGAATTACCACTCCCAGGTACCCACAATCGGAGCCAGCGGTGCCATTGCCGGGGTTATGGGCGCCTATTTCATTCTCTATCCAGGCGCAAGAGTTCTCACTCTCATCCCCTTGTTTTTCATTCCCCTGTTCTTTGAAATTCCGGCCTATATTTTCCTGGGGCTCTGGTTTCTCCTCCAGTTCCTCAGTGCCGCCGGGACTCCTTCCCAGGGAGGAGGCGTGGCATGGTGGGCTCACATCGGAGGATTTCTGGCAGGCATGCTTTTCCTGAAACTCTTTCTCAAATTGCCGGAAATTGGGCTTACCCAAGCCATGCGCCGAACTACAGAAAAGAAAAAAACGCATCGCCTGCAGGTCATCCACACGTCCTCTCCTGTTGATGACCCGCATCTCTACGGGACGTTGACCATTACTCGTCTGGAAGCGCAGAATGGTTCGCGGAAATTGGTCAATATCCCATGGGGTTTCCAGAAGCGAGTCTTCGCAGTGACAATCCCTCCGGGGATAAAAGACGGGGCCCGCCTCCGCCTGGAGGGGATGGGAAAACGAATCGACGATGTACGGAGAGGAGACCTTTTTCTCAAGATCAAGGTAGAGGATTAATTGCCGAACGTGGCAGGAAATGGTACCAAAAGATTGATGGGATCGCGAAAAGTTCAGAATTCGCTTTTTCCGTCATTCCGGCGAAAGCCGAAATCCTGTAATTTCAATAAGGTCTGGATGCCGGATCAAAGCCTGTCGAAGATGCCGCTTTGCGGTGCCCCGGACGCGATCCGGGGTCCGGCATGATGATTTTTCGATTTTTTGCGGCTTTATCAAGATTGGGTTCACATGAAAGGAGAAAACAATGGCACAATTAAGCGATGTCCAAAAATTACAGATCAGAAGGAAGTATGAAAAACTTGACCGCCGCCATGCGAGGGGGCTGCCCGGTCAGGATACCAGGCTGCAGCAATTTACGGCTGAGGAAATCAGGCGTGTTTTTGAACAAAACGCTGCTGATTCACAAAGATGGCCGACGTTCACTGATCTCGAGGATCACATGCGAAATATCGCACAACTCAGATCCATGGGCTATCCCGCGCCGGTTTGAGCAGAAGGAAAGATCATCTAAGGAGACAAAACCGCACTTTTTGTGTTCGTGATGACAGACGTCATAAAAAATATGTGATGAGGACCATACCATGAAAATTGTGCTATTGGGGGGCCTCGGCCTCCAGGGCAAAGCTGCCTTGCTTGACCTGTCCAGAAGCAACGCTGTAAATAAAATCATTTGCGCTGACACGGTGACAGAAATACCAGAGCATCTCAGGCCTTACTTGGACCTGGACAAAATCACCTTTATCCAGATAGATGCCTCTTCAAAAAACTCCATTTTAAGAATTTTCCAGGAAAATGTGGATGCAGCCATAGACCTGTTGCCCGCCCCCTTGATGGGGAATGCGTTTGAAGCCGCTCTTGAAGCCGGGGTGAGCATTGTCAGCACAAACTACTTCCACAAGAATGAACAGATTAACGAACGAGCCGGGACAGCGGGTATATCTATTATGCCAGAATGCGGACTTGACCCTGGCATTGACTTGGCCATTTTCGGTCATGCCGCCAAAGAATTTGACGAACTCTACCGCCTTAATTCCTACTGTGGAGGTATTCCCGAAAAGAAGGCCAGTAATAATCCACTCAAATACAAAGTAAGCTGGAACTGGGACATGGTCCTGACCACCCAGAAAAGGGAATCGATCTTCATAAGCAATGGCCAACAAGTGAAAATTCCGCCTGAAAAGCAGCACGATAACAAGTTCATCCACCAGATATCATTTCCGGACCTTGGAAATCTCGAGGCCATTCCCAATGGTGACGCCGCATTCTATGCCGACATCCTGGATGTCGGGAGCTCTATTGTGGAGACAGGGCGTTACGCTCTTCGCTGGCCCGGATGGTGCTCCTTCTGGAAGCCGTTAAAAGAATTGGGTTTCCTGGGTGATGAGCCCCTCCAAGGATGCGATTCGGATATAACTCCTCATCAATTCCTGGTGAAATTGATCGGTCCCCAGATTCAATATGAGGACGACGAGAAAGACATCGTGGTTATGTACAATATCTTTGAGGGCCTGAAGGAGGGACGGAAGAAAAGGATCACCAATTCCATCATGATTGAGAGAGACCTGGAAACAGGATTGTTTGCAATGAGCATTGGAGTGGGGTACACTGCAAGCATAGTCGCCCAAATGCTGGGAAGCGGTCAAATCGACCGCAAAGGCCTGCTCAGTCCCGCAATTGATTTGCCGTATGAGCCATTCATGAACGAACTAGCTGAAAGAGGTATTTCAGTAAAGGAAGAAACAGATTTCGGAGAGGCATAGCCCGCTTTTCTCACGGGCCTTCGTAGTGAGGTGGTGGGATTCCCGTGGATACAAGACGCGCGAAGAAAAATGGATGAAGGCGTACAAAAAACAGTGCTGAGTCATCAGTGCTGAGTTCTGAGTTTCTTCCTTGATTAATGGTGTTTCGTTTTCATACTTCGCACACAGTTGTTTGCACTTCGCACTGGGTTATGTCAAAGTCATTTTTCAAGCGCAACGCAGGAGACATGTGGCTTTCCGTCGCCACAGTAGATTGCCCGTAAGAAATGCGGGTTTGGAACAAATTATTAACCATGAAAGGAGGAGTTGATTATTATGTTACGGAAAAGTTTGATGTTTCTTTTGCTGATGCTATTTGCGGTGGGCATGGTGTCTTCGGCTTCTGCAGGCACCCTTGATGATATCCTTAAGCGTGGAGAACTGCGGGTGGCGGTGCAAACCCAGGGGCCTCCCTTCAGTTTCGTGGATAAGCACGGCAACCGGACCGGCAGCTCCGTTGAATTTTGCCGGCTCATGGCCAAGGAAATGGGTGTAAAAATCAAGTTTCTGGACTATGACTGGGATGGTCTGATCCCGGCCTTATTGTCAAAAAAAGCCGATATTCTCGCCGCTGACATGACCGCGAAGCTCAAGCGCGCATTGAAAGTCTCTTTCACCAAACCGTTTTATACCACGGGCCAGGTCATGTATGTCAAAGCAGGCTCCCCCATTAAATCGGTCGCGGACGCCAACAAACCGAATATTACCATTGCGACGCTCCTGGGCTCCACGTACACCGACACGGCCAAAAAGCATATGCCCAAGGCCAAGATCAAGGAATACAAAGGCGGCGGCAATATCGCCATGAATGCTGTGGTTGCCGGCCACGCGGACATGGGCATCGCCGATCTAAGCTCGGTTAACGCCATGGCGTCCAATTATCCCCCGGGCACGATTGTTGTGCTGCCAACTATGCTCTCCTATGAACCTCTATCCTTTGCTGTTCGTCCTCAGGACCGGCACCTGCTTGAATGGGTCAATCTCTTCTTCGACTGGATCCGCGCTGATGGCCGCTATGAGCAAAATATGACCTACTGGGTGAAAACCACCAACTGGAAAAAGGACCACTAGGAGCAGTCCCTTTGTCAGCCGGGACCCGCCAAAACAGGGCCCCGGCCAACTAAAATTATATGCTGAAGACATTCAATTTCCGCGTCATCTTTGAAATGATGCCTCAGTTTCTGCACGGTTTGGGAAACACGGCATGGATATGCCTGGTCGCGCTTATCGGGGCCCTGCTGATGGGCATCATCTCCTGTGTGATGCGGCTATCAGGGAAACGCCTCATTTCTTTTCCGGCAGTGGCCTATATCGAAATGATAAGGTCGACACCGCTTTTGGCCCAGCTCTATTTTTTCTACTTCGGGCTGCCCGGGCTGGGAATTCCCCTTACCGAGACCCAGACCGGTATTATGGCCTTGTCCCTGAACAGCGGTGCCTACACTGCTGAGATCATCCGGGCTGGCATCGTGTCCATCCCCAAAGGGCAACTAGAAGCGGCCACAGCTTCCGGGCTGAGCTTGTTCCAGCGACTGCGCTACATCATCCTGCCCCAGGCCATTGGCGTCACTATCCCTGCCCTATTGGGACAGATGATCGTTTTGGTAAAAGACAGTGCCTTGCTGGCCCTTATCTCGGTCTTTGAGCTAACCCGGGCCGGACAGTTGATGGCATCTGAACGCTTCATGCCTGCCGAGGGTTTTTTTACAACTGCGGCCTTTTATCTTGTGATTTATTTTGTACTCAAGTTTCTTTCCCAACAATGGCAAAAACGACTCATTTTCCAGCAGGACAGGTGATCAGGACACTATGTGGGGCATCTATTTACACAACCTTTTGGATTCATTTCCCTTTTTCTTAAAAGGACTTTGGGTGACCATCCAAATCTCCGCGCTGAGCCTGTTCATGTCAACAGTATGCGGTTTTTTTCTGGGAATCATCCGTTCCACGCGGACACGCAGCATCAATATCGTCCTGGCAGCCTACGTGGACATCATCAGAGGCACCCCATTTCTGGTACAGATATTTATCGTATTCTTCATTCTCCCTGAATGGGGAATTCAGCTTGATGCTTTCACGTCAGCGGTATTGAGCCTTACCATCTACGGGACGGCTTACATTTGTGAGATCGTCTCCGGTGGCATTCAGACGATACCAAGAGGTCAAACCGAGGCGGCTGTATCCAGTGGGCTGACTTGGCCGCAACAAATGCGCTATGTTATCGTGCCCCAGGCCTTGCGGCCGATTCTGCCCCCCCTGGTCGGACAGTATGTCCTGATGATCAAGGATACAGCGGTGGTTTCAGTGATCGGGCTGACCGATGTAACTCGCGTGGGCTGGTTCACGGTGCAGCGAATCCCGGAAGGCATTCTTGTTTTCGGTTTGGTAGGGATTCTCTATTTTTTGATCTGTTATCCACTCGTCTGGTTTTCAAACAGGCTCGAAACCATGCTGTCCACAGAGAAAAGCGGGTTAGGATGAGAAAGGTATGACGGGGTAAACCGACTCATGATCACCTTCAAGAAAGTAAACAAGTGGTTTGGCCCTTTGCATGTGCTCCAGGACATTAATCTGGACATAGAAAAGAGCGAAGTGGCAGTCATTTGCGGGCCCAGCGGTTCGGGCAAGAGCACCCTGATCCGCTGCATCAACCGGTTAGAGTCTATACAGTCCGGCGAACTGTATGTTGACGGGATACCGGTGCACGACAAAAAGACCAATCTCATCGATGTACGCGCCGAAATCGGCTTTGTCTTTCAGCAGTTTAATCTTTATCCTCATATGACCGTTCTTGAAAACGTTACCCTCGCCCCGGTCAAAGTCAGAAAGATGAAGCCCGAGCATGCGAAACAGATTGGCATTGAGCTCCTGGAAAAAGTGGGCATCCATGAAAAGGCGGATTCTTATCCTGCCCAGCTTTCCGGCGGGCAACAACAACGGGTCGCCATCGCGCGAGGGTTGGCCATGCAGCCTAAAATCATGCTCTTTGATGAACCCACTTCGGCCCTCGACCCCGAAATGATCAACGAAGTGCTTGAAGTTATGATTCAACTGGCCAAAGACGGCATGACTATGATTGTGGTCACCCATGAAATGGGGTTTGCCCGCGAGGTGGGACACAAGGTGATTTTCATGGACGAGGGGCAGATTGTGGAGACTGCTCCACCAGATGATTTTTTCGACCATTGTAAGCAAGAACGGACACGCCTGTTTTTGAGCAAGATCTTGACCCACTAAACAGAAGAAGCCGACCCTGTGCCGCTTTCTCGAGCCTGAAGAATATGCCTCTAACCCTTCATCAGAATTCCCAAAGGAAGATCGAGGATATTTCCGGTCCCTGGATTGAAGTAGACCTGGATGCCATCAGTCACAATATCAATCAGATTAGTCAATTCCGCCGCACCAAACTGATGCCGGTTGTTAAGGCCAATGCCTACGGTCACGGAGCCGTCCAGGTGGCTCGCCATTTGGAGCGATTGGAAGCCGTGCATGGTTTATGCGTAGGCGTCGTGAGAGAAGCTATTGAATTGCGGAAATCCGGCCTGAAAATTCCCCTTCTCAACTTGGGGCATTACACCCAGACAGAAGCCAAACGCATCGTCGCCTTGAACATATCCCAGTCTGTTTTTACTGACGCTGTGGCCTGGCTGAATGAGGCCGCTGGAGAGCAAACCCATGTGGCCGAGGTGCACATAAAGATTGACACCGGCCTCGGTCGGGTCGGCGTTCCTCATCACAGGGCGCTTCGATTTATAGAACAGGTGGCCAGCCTCGCCAATGTGCGCATAGCGGGCGTTTTCACCTCCCTCACAGAGGACCTGGAATTTGACAAAATCCAGATGAAACGTTTTCAAACTGTCCTGAGCCAAGCTGAAGCCAGAGGAATCTCAGTGGGAATCAAGCATGTCGCATCCAGCGCTGGAATATTGGGATACCCTGAGTCAGACCTGGATATGATCCGCCCCGGCATCATGGTTTTCGGCCATTACCCCTCGCCTGCCGAGTGGAAGCTCAAAAGGATCGACCTCAAGCCCGCTTTAACTTTAAAAACCAGGGTTGTTTATGCGAAAAAACTGACAAGGGGTGACCCGATAGCTTACCACCAGGTTTACAGGGCCCGTAGAGATGAAACCATCATCACGGGCGGCATAGGGTACTCAGATGGGTATCCGACATCTCTGGCCGGAAGGGGAGAGTGTCTCATTAAAGGAACCAGGCATCCCCTTATCGCGTCGTTGACAGCCAACCACATCTACGTGCGGAGCTCCCGGGATGATATCGAACCGGGCGAAGAAATTGTCCTTTATGGCAAACAGGGAAAAGAGGAGATTACGCTGGAAGATATCGCTCAACTGAGCGGGCACTCGGTGTACGAACTCCTGACCATGCTTAGCCCCTTCTTGCCCCGCTTTTGTTCGAGCGGTTAATGGGTGCCCTCAATTTCACCAATTTCAAAGTGATTTGTTCGCCGAAGGCGTATCCTGTGAATTCATCCAACCGGGCAATGGTGTGCCTGTAGCTTCGGCATAAACAGTTTCAGGCGCAATATCTATCTCGTCTCCCCAGGTAAGCACTCCAAGCCCTCTCATTTTAAAATATGGCGAACGGTTCGATCAGGCGCGCACTTTCAAATTTAAACACAACGCAAGCGTGAATGGCACCGGGACAAATAGAAAAGTGGTCCCAGCGGCTATCCAGTCGCCAGGATTGGTTGGTTTCACCTTTCTCTTCCTTCTCTGATAATATTTACGATTTCTTTTGTAGTTACTTTCGCTTTAATTGATGGGACGTCTAAAGGCGAAGAAGGGACTTTTTCTGGAATCAAGGCAAAGGTTCGACCGTCCTTCCTTCTTATGATAACTTTTCCTGTACTTTCTGCCTGTTTAAGAACAATCGCGAGCTTTTGTCTGGCCTCTGAGTATGTATAAACCTGCATTTTAAACCT
>Ga0164318_10002358_pt1 | contig 17486 bp, 13 predicted proteins | sample GuaBasSedimGuay9_FD_113734 | JGI IMG/M metagenome (GOLD analysis project Ga0164318, IMG submission 113734) | Subseafloor sediment microbial communities from Guaymas Basin, Gulf of California, Mexico - Guay9, Core 4571-4, 0-3 cm | ecosystem: Environmental > Aquatic > Marine > Hydrothermal vents...
TGTGCGTGCTGTTTGTCATGATGTTATGCGTCATAGAGTTGGATTAACTTATCAAGCAGAAGCCGAAAATATAACTTCTGAAGAAATAATTAGTCAAGTGCTTAATACTGTTGAAGTTCCTTAATATATTTCTTGAAGGGATATATTATTTAATTAAAATTTAATTATTATGGAAACTTCTGAGTTATTAAAAAAAGTACGACATATTGAGATTAAAACCCGTGGATTGTCAAAAAATATTTTTGCGGGAGAGTATCACAGTGCGTTTAAAGGTCGGGGTATGACTTTTAGTGAAGTTCGTGAATATCAATACGGAGATGCTATTCGTGATGTTGATTGGAATGTAACAGCACGTTTTAATCACCCTTATGTAAAAATATTTGAAGAGGAACGTGAGTTAACAGTTATGCTTTTAATCGATGTTAGTGGCTCGAAAGAGTTTGGAACTCAAACACAATTAAAACAAAATATGATGACTGAAATAGCAGCAGTTCTGTCTTTTTCTGCCATCAAAAATAACGATAAGATTGGAGTAATATTTTTTAGCGATAAAATTGAAAAATTTATTCCACCAAAAAAAGGACGAAAGCATATTTTAAGAATTATTCAAGAGCTTATTGATTTTAAACCCGAGAGTAAAGGCACAAACATTACCGAAGCTTTAAAATATTTTACCAACGTTATAAAGAAACGTTGTACTGCTTTTATTCTTTCCGATTTTATTGATGATGGTATTGACGATACTCTGGAAGATGCTTTTAAAATTGCTAATAAAAAGCACGACATTGTTGCTCTTAAAATTTATGATAAAAGAGAAACTCAAATGCCTGCTATTGGTTTAATTAAGATGAAAGATGCTGAAACTAACAAATATGTTTGGGTAGATACTTCCGACAAGTTGATTCGAGAAAATTACTCTATGTGGTGGAAAAAGATTGAAACAAAACAGCACACAATGTTTAAAAAATCAGGTGTTGACTATATCTCGGTTGCAACTGATGAAGATTACGTTAAACCTTTAATCGGATTGTTTAAAAGAAGAGGGTGAAATCAATTTAAGATTTAAGATTTAAGAATCACGAATAAATTATATATATATGATGAGTAAAAAAGCAAATAGAATATTATTAGTTTTCGTTTTATTAATATTTGTGAGTTTTAGAGGATTATCACAGTCTTTAACTGTTAAGGCAAGTGTTGATACAAATTTGATTTTAATTGGTGACCAAATAAAATTGCATCTTGAACTTACTCAACCAAATAATTTTCAAGTCAATTTTCCAATTTTTAACGATTCTATTATTGATAAAATTGAAATACTTGACCGTTCAAATATTGATACTATTGAACTTGATAATAAATCGTTATTGTTAAAACAAGAATACCTAATTACATGTTTCGATAGTGGAATATATGAAATACCTGAGTTTAAATTTGCTTTTAAGTCAAAAGATGATTCTTTAACAGATACATTAAAAACTCGCTCTTTTTATCTTGGAGTGCAAACGTTAAAGCTTGATACTACACAGGCAAATGCTATTGCAGATATTAAATTACCAATAGAAGCACCAATTACAATACAAGAAGCTTTACCTTATATTTTGTATGCTCTTGCAATTATTGTATTTATTTTGTTGGTGATATATTTTATTAGGAAACGAAAGAAACACGAGCCCATAATTAAGAAAAAAATAAAACCAAAAGAACCGGCAAATGTTATTGCTTTGCGTGAACTTGATAAGATAAAACATGAAAAATATTGGCAAAAAGGAAAAGTAAAATATTTTCATAGTATTGTAACTGATGTTTTGCGAACCTACATTGAAAATAGGTTTGACATTATGGCAATGGAGAAAACAAGTCAAGAGATAATATCATCGTTTACAAATAACAAATTATTAGACGACGACTCTTTTGAAAAATTAAAACAGATTTTAACTTTGGCCGATTTTGTAAAATTCGCAAAATATAAACCTTTGCCCGATGATAATGAACAGAGTTTAAACAATGCTTATAAGTTTGTACTCAACACTAAAAAAGTTGTAGATTTATATAATCCTGAAAAGGAAGAAGATAAAAGTGATAAGAATGAAATAATTAATGATAAAAGTGAAGAAGTTGTTAATAATTAGGTTATTGATAATTCATAAATATAAAATTCAAAATCTAAATTGTTAACTACTTTAGTCTTTTATCATATAAAAATGAAATTTGTAAGGAATTAATTAGTGCTTGCACGAAAACCCTTGAAATTTTAATTATGCTGTCATTTCGAACGAAGTGAGAAATCTCATTCAGCTTATATACACTGTGTTATGAGATTTCTCGCTATTGCTCGAAATGACAGTTTGAATGAAATTTGTGATAAATTTATTACAGATATAAAAATATAAAAAAAATAAAATGAGTAACATAACATTTGCAAACCCAAATTTTTTCTTTTTGTTTTTGCTTGTCGTAGCAATGATTGTTTGGTATGTACTTAAACAAAATACGACTAATGCTTCAATTCAAATTTCTACAATTAAAGGTTTTGAAGGGACAAAAAAAACATATAAATATTATTTACGACATCTTCCTTTTATATTGAGAGTATTGATTATATCATTGCTGATAATAGTTATTGCACGACCACAATCAACAAACAAATGGCAAAGCTCAACAACAAAAGGTATTGATATAATAATGGCTCTTGATATATCGGGTAGTATGCTTGCCGAAGATTTTAAGCCTAATCGTATTGAAGCAGCTAAACAAGATGCTATTGAATTTATTTCAGGCAGAACTGACGATAGGATAGGGCTTGTGATTTTTAGCGGTGAGAGTTTTACTCAATGTCCGTTAACAACCGACCATGCTGTTTTAATTAATTTATTTAAAAATATTAAAAGTGGCATGATTGAAGATGGTACCGCTATTGGTTTGGGTCTGGCAAATTCTGTTAATCGATTAAAAGACAGTAAAGCAAAAAGTAAAGTTATTATTTTGCTAACAGATGGTGTTAATAATCAGGGAGAAATTGCACCATTAACAGCTGCAGAGATTGCTAAAACATATGGAATTAGAGTTTATACAATTGGAGTTGGAACAAGAGGCATGGCGCCTTATCCTTTCAAAACTCCTTTTGGAACACAATATCAAAATGTAAAAGTAGAGATTGATGAAGATGTTTTAACCCAAATAGCTCAAATGACTGACGGTAAGTATTTTAGAGCTACTGACAATCAAAAGTTAAAACAGATTTATCAAGAAATTAATAAATTAGAAAAATCAAAAATTGATGTTAAAAAATACAGCAACAAACAAGATGAATATTTAATATTTGCCATTATTGCTGCTTTATTATTGATTTTTGAAATATTATTTAAAAATACGATTTTAAGGAATATTCCTTAGAAGACAATTAAAAGTTACAAGTTGAAAGTTGATAAGTATTATGATTATTATAAACTTTACCAACTTTTAAACTTTATGAACTTTATGAACTTTACAAACTTTATGAACTAAATAACCATGTTTCAATTTGCACACACAACTTATTTGTATTTTTTATTACTAATACCTGTATTGATAATAATTTTTATTATTTCAGTACAAATAAAAAAGAAATCGGTTAAATCATTTGGTGATTTAGAAATTATTTCCGGCTTAATGCCTAATGTTTCGGTTAAAAGACCGAAACTGAAATTTATTTTATTATTGTTTGCCTTAACTTTTATTATAATTGGAATTGCCGGACCACAGTTTGGTACAAAACTAAAAAAAGTTAAACGTGAAGGTATAGAAATGATTTTTGCTATTGATGTTTCTAACAGTATGATGGCTGAAGATATTAAGCCTAATCGTCTTGAACGCTCAAAACAAGCAATTTCCAAACTAATTGATAAGCTACATAACGATAAAATCGGCATGATTGTTTTTGCCGGTGATGCATATACACAACTTCCAATAACAACCGATTATTCGGCAGCTAAAATGTTTCTTTCAACAATAAATCCTTCAATTGTGCCTAAGCAAGGTACTGCCATTGGATCTGCTATTAATCTTGCAATGAGCTCTTTTTCGCCTGATAACAATAAGAGTAAAGTGCTGATTATTATTACTGATGGTGAAAATCATGAAGATAATGCTGTTGAAATGGCTGAAAAAGCTAAAGAAGAAGGTATTGTTGTGCATACTATTGGAATGGGTTTGTCAAAAGGTGCACCAATTCCAATTGTTGGTAGTTATGGTCAGCGTGATTTTAGAACAGATAAAGATGGAAAAGTTGTAATCACAAAATTAAACGAACCAATGTTGCAAGAAATTGCTTCGGCAGGAAATGGTATTTATATACGTGCAAACAATTCAAATGCAGGTATAAATACATTATTTAAAAAAATAAACAAAATGGATAAGACTGAAATAGATGCAAAAATTTATTCTGAATATGATGAGCGGTTTCAGTATGCTATTGCAATTGCTCTATTTCTTTTATTTGTTGAGTTTTTGATTTTAGAGAGGAAAAATAAATTTTTTAAAGACGTTAATGTTTTTAAATTAAAAGTTGAGCGATAGCGAAATCCCGATACTTCGAGATAGAAAGTTTTTAAAGTTGTTTTTTATTAAAATTACGAAATGCAGATGAAAAATTTATTTTTAATAGTAATATTGATTTTATTCTCTATGCAATCATTTGCACAAAAAGAGAGAAAATTTATTCGTAAAGGGAACAAATATTTCAATAGTGCATATAATGATACAACTAAGCAGGATACAATAGCTTACAGTAAAGCTGAAGTGTCTTATAGAAAGGCTATTGAGAAAAACCCCGAATCATTCGATGCCGCTTTTAATTTAGGAGATGCTTTATATAAACAAAAAAAGTTTGAAGAAGCATCTAACCAATTTCAAGCTTTGGCAAGTAGTGAAAAAGATAAACAAAAATTGGCTCAAACTTATCATAATTTAGGGAATTCTTTGTTGCAGTCTAACAAACTTGAAGAAAGTATTGAAGCATACAAAAATGCTCTTAGGAATAATCCTAAAGATATGAAAACGAAATATAATTTGGCTTTTGCTCAAGATAAGTTAAAAAAACAGCAACAACAAAAAAAACAAAATAAACAAAATAAAGACCAAAAAGACAATAAAGATAAGCAAAATAAAGACAAACAAAATCAGGACAAGAATAAACAAGATAAGAATAAGCAAGATAAACAAAAGCAACAACAGCAAAAACAAAACCAGGATCAACAAAAGCAAAATCAAAAGAAACAACAAGCGAAGCAGAATAAAATCTCGAAAGAAGATGCTAAGCGTTTACTGGAAGCTATTCAGAATGATGAGAAGCAAGTTCAGAAACGTTTGAAAAAAGAAAAAGCTAAAAAATCAAAAAGAGTTAATATTGAAAAAGACTGGTGATTTTTTAACTGTTTTGTTAAATTTGTAACTTGAAACTTGCAACGTTTATCTTGTTAAACTTGTTAAAAAAGAATTAAACATTAAATAAAACACAATGAATAAAATATTTTTAACATTAATATCATTATTTTTTATTGTTACAAATACATTTGCCGATGAGGTCGAATTCACTGCTTCTTCACCAAAAGTAGTAGCGGTTGGAGAGCAATTCAGATTATCGTTTTCGTTTACTGCAAGAGGCTCAAATTTTAAAGCACCGGACTTGCGTGACTTTAATATTTTATCAGGTCCAAATACTTCGAGTAGCAGCAGTATTCAATTTATTAATGGTAAAATGTCGAAAAGTGAGTCTTATACCTACACTTATATCTTATCAGCAAGAAAAAAAGGGAAATTTACAATTTCTCCTGCAAAAATTAAATATAAAGGGAAAGTATATAAATCTAATTCAATTATTATTGAAGTTGTAAAAGGCTCAGGAAATAACCAAAATGCAAATAGAGGCAACAATCAGGGCGGGCGAATTCAAAAGTCAAATATCCCTGCTTCTGAAATTAGTAATAAAGACCTTTTTGTAAGAGTAAATGTAAATAAAAGAACTGTTTACCAAGGCGAGCATATTATAGCGACAATAAAAGTATATACTCGATTAAGCTTATCAGGGTTTGAAGATATGAAACTTCCTTCTTTTGATGGTTTTTGGTCTCAAGATATTCCAACATCAAGTCAAATATCTTTAGAAAGGGAAAATGTAAATGGTCAGATTTATGACGTTGGAGTTATTAAAAAAGAGATTTTATTTCCACAACGAAGCGGTGTAATAACAATTGACCCTTTCGAATTAGAATGTAATATTCGTAAAAGAGTGCGTAGTTCGCAAAGCGTTTTTGATGATTTTTTTGGTTCTTCTTATCAAACCCTCAAGAAAAAAGTTAAAAGCAAACCAATTAAAATTACAGTTAAACCTCTTCCTGAAACGAATAAACCAAGTGATTTTTCGGGAGCTGTTGGTAATTTTAAAATGCAGACTTATCTTGACAAAAAAACAGTAGCAGCTAACGATGCAATTACGTTAAAAGTTGTTATTTCAGGAAATGGAAATTTGAAATTAATTGACCCCTTGAAAATTAATTTCCCTGCAGACTTTGATGTTTACGATCCTAAAATAACTAATAACATTAAAAATTCAAATTCAGGCTCAAACGGGAAAAAAATTTTTGAATATTTGATAATTCCTCGCCATGCAGGAGATTTTAAAATTTCGCCTATATCTTTCAGCTTTTTTAATACTAAAACAAAAAAATATTTAACACTAAATTCTGTCGAGTATAATATTCATGTTGATAAAGGTAGCGAAGAACAATCGACTAATATTGTTACAGGATTTTCAAAAGAAGATGTTAAGTTTATTGGCAGAGATATTCGTTTTATTAAAACCGATTATTTTAAGCTTCATAAAAAGAACGAGTATCTTTTTGGCTCCTTAACTTTTGTGCTTAATTATATAATAGCAATAATGATTTTTGTTGTTGTTATGTTGATTAGACGAAAGCATATTAAAGAAAATCAAAATATTTCTTTGCTTCGAAATAAGAAAGCAAATAAAGTATCGAAAAAGCGACTTAAAGTTGCGAATTCTTATTTGAAACAAAACAAAAAAGAGAATTTCTTCGATGAGGTTTTGAAAGCTCTTTGGGGTTATTTAAGTGATAAACTGAATATTCCGGTATCTGAATTATCAAAAGATAATGCAAGTAGTATATTGCAACAGAGTAATGTTGATAATGAGCTAATTGATAAATTTATTGATTTGTTAAACACTTGTGAATATGCACGTTTTGCACCAACAACTATTGATACTCAAATGGATAAAATTTATGCTGATGCAAGCAAGATTATTTCTAAACTTGAACAAAAGATTAAGAGAATTAGGAATTAAGAATTAAATAAACCTGGCAGGTTTCTCTAATTAATTGACAAGAAGATGAAAAATTTCAATAATAGTAATAAAACAAACCTGCCAGGTTTCGCTAAAATATAGAACAGTTAAGAATTAACAATTAATAACTAATAGTTAACAATTATAACATATATACAAATGAAAAAGATTGTATTAATATTATCAGTAATAATTTTACCTTTTATAAATTTTGCTCAAGAGAATAATTTACTAATCGATTCTGCAAAAGTTTATTATACAAAAGGTGAATATCAAAAAGCAGTAGACTCTTATAATAAAGTATTGAATTCAGGTTTCGAATCTGCTGAGTTATACTATAATATTGGTAATTCATACTATAAATTAAAACAAGTTCCTAACGCAATATTGAATTATGAAAGAGCTAAAAAATTGGCACCTAATAATAAAGACATTGATTTTAATTTAAAAATTGCTCAGAAATTTGTTGTTGATAAAATTGAAGTTATTCCGGAAATATTTTTTGTAAGATGGACGAAAAATATCATTAATATGTATTCTTCAAATGCATGGGCAATATTTAGCATGATTAGTTTTGTGATTTGCATAATATTATTATTAATATTTTTCTTTTTTAACAGTATCATTATAAAGAAATTATCTTTTTATTTATCTATTATAATTTTTGTCTTTTCAATTATATTCTTTAGTTTTTCTCATACTCAAAAAGAAAAACTTCTTAATCATAATGAGGCAATAATATTCACCCCTTCAGTAACAGTCAAAAGTTCGCCTGACCAAAACGGAAACGACTTGTTTTTAATTCACGAAGGACTAAAAGTAACAGTTACCGACAGCCTTGGCAACTGGCTCGAAATTCAATTAAGCGATGGCAATAAAGGTTGGCTTGAGGCTTCCGATATTGTCAGGATTTAAATAATTATTCGTTATTTTATTTACTAGTTCAAATCTCTTGGCTTGGACTATTTATTTTTTTTATTCTCTATTATAAACTCGTTCCGAACTTGTTTCGGAATCCCTTTTGGAAAAACCTGCTAGGTTTGGGTAATTAAAAGCCATAAGTTTAAATCACTGATAATCTGAATTATAGAAAAACTGGCAGTTTTAAGCAAACTTGTTTCGGAATGACAGTACAATATTCCCTTGTCATTTCGACGAAAGGAGAAATCCCTGCCTATGAAAAAGGAGATTCCTCGTTCGTTCCTCACTACGGAATGACAACGGTGAAACGATGTCGTTGTTATCAAGCAGACCGGTAAAAACGGATAAATTAATTAATAAACGTGCTGTAAATAATTGTCTTACATTGAATTAACTGAGCCGTGCAACGGCTATTTACGATAATTAAAAAACGCTTCCATGTTTTTCAAACGCTGGAAGGTTATTGTAATTAAAAATCCTGAAAGGATTGAATAATAATAGCCCTGTATAAAATGCAGGGGAAATGATATGAAATAAAAACAAGAACCCTGAAAAGGGTTCAATAAAGAAAAACCAAAATTTTCCAAATCTGCGAGATTTTGAAAATTGCAAAATTTAAAATTCATAAAATAATTAATATCTCATTTAATTTTGTTAATTTTGAAAGTGATACTACCAATACGCTTCACTATGGGCTAGGCTTAATGACAATAAATGACGGCAAAGCCAAATGACGAATAATGGCTATTGAGATTATAAACAATTTGATATTAACGGAATTAAAAAAATATGAAAAATTTACTACTTTCCTTTATCATTCAAGTTCTATTAGTGGGGAATATATTAGCCCAAGCACTTCCAATTGCAATTGATGGTCGCTTTGATGACTGGCCGGCTTCTTTAGCTAATTATGAAGATAAAATAGGAGATGGTGCAGATATTGATTTGTTGTCATTTTCTGTTTCTAACGATAGCTCTTATTTGTTTATTAAATTTGAGATGGCAAATGAACTTCTTTTAAACTCAAATAATGAACTTTTTCTTGAGATTGACACCGACAACGATTCTACCACAGGAATTAATATTAATGGAATAGGAGCTGATTTGGAATGGAATTTTGCTAAAATGTATGGTAAGTATTATGCTGCAAATGGCTTTGATACAGTACGACAAAGCAATATTTCGTTGCTTGGTTTACCAACAGTGAGTTCAAATGTTTATGAGCTCGCAATAAGAAGAAATATTAAACCTGTCGGCAAAAATTCTCTCTTCAAGAATAATAATATTAAAATCTGTTTTGTCGATAAAAAGTTAAATGGTGATTTCATGCCTGATTTGGGAGAGAAGTATAGCTACTCATTTGATAGTTCTCCGGTGCCTTTATATAAAGTAGTTGATTTGGAGAAACAAAATGCACAATTTATCAGAGTAATGACTTACAACACTCTTTGGGGAGGAATTGTTGATACTCTGCGACAAAATGCTTTTAAACGAATAATTATAGCTGTTAATCCGGATATTATTACCTTTAATGAATGTTGGAAAGTGAAAAGTTCAGAAGTGAAAAATTTGTTAAACAAATGGTTGCCACTTAATGATAATAAATCATGGAATTGCATAAAAGTTGACAGTGCAAATATTACCTGCTCAAAGTTCCATGTTAAACAAACTTGGAGAATTAATAAAAAATTTCGCATGACTGCATCATTAATTAATTTACCCGAAATTTACAAACAAGATATTCTTGCAATTAATTGTCATTTTGTGTGCTGTCAAAACAATGAGCGTCGACAAGCTGAAGCAGATGCGTTTATTAATTTTATTATTGATTTGAAAACTAAGGGTGGAGTGATTGATTTGCCTTATGGTACACCTTTTTTTATGAGTGGTGATTTAAATCTTGTTACATACAGTCAACAGTTAAAAACTCTTTTAACAGGTAATATTATTGATACAGAAACTTTTGGAGAACCACAAAAACCAGACTGGAACGATAAAGATTTGTTAGATGTAATCTCTTTACATACTGACCAACGAATGGCTTACACATGGCGCGACAGCAAACTTCCATTTTGTCCAGGACGTCTAGACTATACAATTTGCTCGCAAGTGAACATGACAGTTGAAAAGGCTTTTACATTGGAAACAAATTCAATGTCGAATGAGCGACTTAGAAAATATGGACTATTTAAAACAGACACACATGTAGCTTCTGATCATTTGCCAAAAGTTACCGATTTTTCAATTCCTGTTTTTAAGAAATAGAAATTTATTGTGAAATAAAAAATAATAATTATTTTTATACTCTATACTTTATACAATTTTTTTAGTTAACTGAATATACATTTTGTTAATAAAGTAACATTAATGAAATTTACATATAGATTGAAAAATACTAAAGAAGAAAATGAAAATTTAAAACTTCCCAAAGGTTTAAGTTATTATAAAGATTCTGATTTCTCGACTAAACTTAGGGCGCGTTTTATGTATTACCTTTGCTTTTCGGTAATTATAGCGTTGATTTTTTTGGTTTTTAATACAAGCTATTTACATCTTAACAGTAAAGAGTTTCATGGCATATTTTACCCTGTTATTATTTTAGAAATGCTTCTTATTCTTGTTTTAGGAATATGTATTTTCATTTTAAAGAAAGGACATTATAATATTGTAAAACATATTTTTATAAGCTCATCAATGCTATGTGTATGGGCAGTAATGTGGGTTAGTATTGGAAATCCACTTGTGCGACTTGATACAGTGGTTTATATTTTAGCAGTATTTAATTTAAGTTCTTTGTTCTTTGTAAAACACAAAAGAGTATATTTATTATATATTATTATTAATGTAATAGTGTTGTTTGTTTTTGTTTTTTTTGTTAAAGAAGACTTAAGCTTAACAAGCTCAACAGTTATTGATTATCTGGCAGATACAACAGTAGCATTTCTTTTTACAGGAATAGTTGGTTATAATATTATTGCAATAAATAAAAGATCGTTTGAAAAAGTTGAAACAGATAATAAGCAACTGAAGAAAACGGAAGAAGCACTAAGACAAAGTGAGTTGTTTCGACACAGAGTTTTTGACAGTTCAAATATTCCAATTGTTGTAATGGAATCTAAGTCGTATAAGTATATTGATATAAATAAAGCTGCTTTAAAAATATATGGTTTTTCTTCACGAGAAGAGTCTTTGGGTAAAACCCCTTTAGATGTTTCAGCTCCAACTCAATATGATGGTTCTCCTTCATTTAAAAAGGCTGCATTTTATATCGAAAAGGCATTAAAGGAAGGGGAAGTTACCTTTGAGTGGCTTCATCGTCGTCCTGATGGTGAGCTATGGGATGCCAAAGTTCAATTGTTATCTTTCCGGTCAGAAGAAAAAATACTTCTCCAATTTTCTTTAATTGATATTACAGAACAAAAAAAAGTAGAAAAAGAATTACAAAAGAGCGAATTAAAATATAGTACAATATTTGAGAATGCTCAAGTTGGTATTTATCAAACTACTCCCGAAGGAGAGATTCTTCAAGCAAATCCGGCTCTGATTGACATGCTTGGCTTTGATTCGTTTGATGAGATTTCAAAGTATAATATAAATATAGATAATTCATATGTTAATTCAACAAGAAAGAATTTTATAAAACTTATTGAAGAACAAGGTTTTGTTAAAGATTTTGAATCTGAATGGAAAACAAAAGGTGATGAAACAATAATTATAAAAGAAAATTCACGTGTAGTTAGAAATTTGGAAGGAAAAACTCTTTATTATGAAGGCTTTGTAGAAAATGTTACTAAAAGGAAACTCGCAGAGAAAGCATTAAAAGAAAGTCAAAATCTTTTTCAAACATTAGCTCAGGTATCACCTGTAGGTATTTTCAGAACCAGAACAGATGGTTACACAACTTATGTTAATCCAAAATGGATGGAATTATCTGGTTTGTCTTTTGAAGAGGCTTTAGGTGATGGATGGTTAAAAGCAGTACATCCGGACGATAGAGAATTTCAATATAATAATTGGGAGTTACATTTAAAAAAGAGCGAGACTTCAACTGCTGAATATAGATTTTTAAAACCTGATGGTAGTGTTGTTTGGGTTTTAGGAAGAGCTGAACCTGAATTAGTCGATAATAAAATATGTGGTTATGTTGGTACAATTACAGATATTACAGAAGTAAAAAAAATTGAAAATGAACTTAAAAAACATCGTGACAATCTCGAAATATTGGTAAAAGAGCGTACCGAAGAGCTTGAAACAACTAATGAGGAACTTATTGCAACAAATGAAGAAATATTAAAACAAAGAGAAGAACTCGAAACCGTACTTATAGATTTGAAAAAGGCTCAAAATCAACTTGTTCATGCCGAAAAAATGGCTTCATTAGGTATTTTAGCTTCTGGAGTTGCTCATGAAATTAATAACCCATTGAATTTTATTCGAGGTGGTGTCTTTGGTATACAAGATTATATTGAAGATAATTTAAAAAATCATCTTGATGAATTACAGACATTCATTGACATTGTAAATGAAGGTGTTGACAGAGCTACTAATATTATAACAAGTCTTAATCATTATAGTCGAACAAATGATTTGAAAAAGTCTATCTGCGATATGCATAAAATTATTGATAATTGCTTGGTGATTCTTCAAAATAAGATAAAATACAAAATTGAAATTAAAAAGGATTATTCAGATTTGCCTCATTCCCTTTTAGCTAACGAAGGCAGAATGCATCAGGTAATACTTAATGTTTTAACAAATGCAGTACAATCGATTGAAAATAAAGGGAGTATTTCAATAAAAACACTTAATGTTGATGATACACTTCAAATATTAATATCAGATACGGGATGTGGCATAAGCAATGAAAATATTTCCAAAATATTCGACCCGTTTTTTACAACAAAAGAAGTTGGTGCGGGAACAGGACTTGGCCTTTCAATTACACATAACATTATTGAGGAACATAATGGTACAATAAATGTTGATTCCATACTTGGACAAGGAACAACAATTAAAATAGTTTTACCCTTAAATAATTAAAAAATGATTGTGAAAAAGATAACCGTACTTTATGTTGATGATGAACCAATCAATCTTAAGTTGTTTTTTCTGAATTTACAAAAAAGATTTAATATAATAACGGCAAAATCAGGATATGAAGGTTTAGAACAATTAAAATTAAATTCAAATATTGATGTGGTTATTAGTGATATGAAAATGCCCGGTATGAACGGTATTGAGTTTATTAGAAAGGCTTCTGGCGATTTTCCGGATGTTTTGTATTTTATATTAACAGGTTTTGATATAAATGAAGAAATTGCAGATGCTTTAAATGAAAGATTAATATATAAATATTTTAGAAAACCTTTTAATATTGAAGAAATTGAAACAACAATTACTAACCTTTTTAGATAAGCTCACGAATAAAGCAAAAAAAAAACGATGAATTAATCATCGTTTTTTTTATTGCTATTTTTTTTATTAAAAATTTAAAATAATTTATACTCAATGCCAATTGCAAAAGAAGTTGAAGTTTTATCGTAAGTTTCTTTATAACTTGTAAGTCCTAATGAAGAGTAATCAATCATTTTGTCATCTGTAACATACACACCATAAGACATACCTGCGTTTAATGTTAATTTTTCAGAAACTTTAAATTCTCCCCCAAATCCAACTGTATTTGAAGAAAGACTGTGACTCATATCTGTTTGATATCCTTGTCCAACGCCTGTTTGTGTGTGAAGATAACCAGCACTAACCAATACTTTCTCACTAACATTGTATTCTAAACCACATGATAGTTCGTAGAAATTATTATCAATAAATTTTTCTCTCCCATCCCAGTCTGCATTTTTGTCAAAATAATGATGTATACCTACAGATGCTTTAAAATCTTCTGTAATAGAATATGCTACACCTACAGAAAGAATAGCAGGAATATCTGTTTTTGTTATAGCACCATCAGGAAACATTCCGGTTTCGTCAGTAGTTGTTTCATTTTCAAGCTCAAGCTTTGTTTTAAACTCATATTTTATTCCAATATTTAATTTGTCAAAGTTAAGATTAACGCCAAGAATTGGAGTTATTCCCGTTCCTGTTTGCTTTACATCAACTTCTTTATTGGCTGTAGCAGCTGCATGAGCAGCATCACCGGCAGCAGTAAAAAATGCTGGTGCTGACATAAACCCACCGGTTGGATTAATTAATGGATGAGTAGGGTTTATCATTATATCATTAATATGACCATTGTATGTGTTCACAGCATAAATATAACGAGCTCCTGCAAATGCGGCGATATTATCTGTAAATTTATAAGAAGCTCCTAATTGACCTCCCCAAAAGATTGATGAACCATCAAAATTAATATCAACGGTGTAATTTGTTGTTGGAATTCCCATGCCTGTTATCATTGCTGGCAACATGGCTATTTGTGTTTCAAATGATGGTAATCCTCTGTTATATTTAGCGGTACCACCTCCTGCATTTGGGCTTAAACCAAACGAAATTGCTAATTTATCCATTTTATAAACTGAATAAAAAGCAGGAAAAGCAGGAACCGTTACATCTCCTGTATATTTTTTTTCGTTTAAGAAAGGAAAATCATTTTGAATTGTTTTTGTTTGAAAAATTGTCTGATTAGATAATGAAAGATAGAAACCGTTGTCTAACATCATTAAACCTGCAGGATTATAATAAACAGCATCAACTGCTGTTGATGCATCTCTTGATAACATTCTAAGGAAACGAGCACTTTGATTAGAGTTTGTTAAAATACCTCCCGCAAACATATAAGAATATACAGAAAGAGCAATTAGTGTTAAAGTAAATTTTTTCATAATTGTAAGTTTAAATTTGTATTCATATTTATATATGTATACAAATATATTATAAAATTCCCATAATCAAAATTTTGATAATAATTGAGAATAATATCAATTTGCTTTAAGCTTGAATTTTCATATTAAATTATATTGTTGTCCGATAAAAAATTATTATTAATTTTAAAATGCTTGAATATACTAATATTTCAAAGGTCGCTCTTACAGGGGCTGTTTTTTTATAAATATTTTACTATAAACAAATACGCCATAATTGGGGCGTAATAAAAAAACCACGTAGTGGTGATATGTTTATAGCAAAGAGTTTATAAAATATTTTAAAGTGCCGTAGGTACGTCCTGTTTCAATATTTAGGTAGTTTTAAAATTTATCGGACAACAGTAATCAAATTATAAAAAAACGTCATTTATTTTGGAGATTAAATATTAAATTATATTTTTGACCGTCCGTTCAGTCAAAGAAATTAAAAAAAGTAATTATGTCACCCAGAACTTCAGAACAGATAAATAAAATAAGGAAAGATAGGGTAGAAGAAATATTGAATTCTGCCCTTGAGGTTTTTGCCGAAAATGGGTACTTGTCATCATCTATAAGCAAAGTTGCACAACACGCAGGCATCTCAAAGGGGTTAATATATAATTATTTTAAAAGTAAAGACGAGCTTGTTGTAAAAATTATAGTAAAAGGTCTCAATTCGCTTATTGAAGATCTAAAATTTGATGATTTTGCAATAATTAGTGAGGAACAATTTGAGCTTTTTGTCCATAAGAGTTTTAGCTCAATGAATTCAAATCTTAATTTTTGGAAGTTATACTATAATCTAATTATGCAACCACCTGTTACGGCTTTACTCTCAGATGATATTTGGAAATATATAGCACCCTTTCTAAATTCATTGATTGGGTATTATAAAAATAAAGGAGTTGAAAATCCGGAAGCAGAAGCACGAGCATTTATTGCTATGTTAGACGGTGTTGGACTTGATTATATTTCCGATACGGAAAGTTTTCCTATTAATGAAGTAGAAAGAATTATAATTAACAAATTTAAGTAATTAACTAATAATCATAATGTTATGATAAAAAAAATATTTATTCCCATTTTTGCTTTTACCTTATATGCTATGGGTAGTTTACATGCACAAAATGCAACCGAAATAATAAAAAAAGCCGACAATAAGATGCGTGGTACGACCAGTCAAGGTGAAATGACCATGACAGTTATAAGACCAACATGGAAGCGTACTGTTTCTATGAAAACATGGTCGAAAGGAAGGGAGCTTTCTTTGCTTCTTATTACTGCTCCTGCCAAAGAAAAAGGACAGGCATTTTTAAAACGTAAAAATGAAATGTGGAATTGGGTACCAACAATTAGACGAATGATAAAAATCCCTCCTTCAATGATGATGCAATCGTGGATGGGCTCTGATTTTACAAATGACGATCTTTTAAAAGAATCATCTGTCGTAAACGACTATACTCATAAAATTATTGGCAGTGAGACAATTGCAGGGCTTGATTGTTATAAAATTGAATTAACACCAAAAGAAGATGCAGCTGTTGTATGGGGAAAAATTATTTCGTGGGTAAGCAAAAATGCTTTTAACACAATGAAAACTGAATATTATGATGAAGACGACTATTTAATTAATATTGAGACTGCGTCTGAGATTAAGAAAATGGATGATAGAGTTATTCCTACCCGCCTGGAGATTGTTCCGGTTGAAAAAGAAGGAAACAAAACAATACTGGAATTTAAAAATATTAAATTTAACAAACCAATTAACGATAAGTTTTTCTCACAACAAAATATGAAGAAAATCAGATGATTGTTAATAGAACACAGATTTAACAGATTGAACTTATTAACACAGATTTATATGGAATATTTACAAACGATTTAAAAAATCAGTAAATATCAGTTAAATAAGTTAAATCAGTGTTCCATTAAATTAAATAAAATATTAGAACACAGATTTAACAGATTGAACTTATTAACACAGATTTATATGGAATATTTACATTCAGATATAACAAAAACAATCATTAGAGCATTTTACAATGTTTATAATGAATTAGGATATGGTTTTCTTGAAAAGGTATATGAAAACGCTATGATGATAGAATTACAAAAACTTGGATTAAGTTGTGAAAAACAAAAACACATTAATGTCTATTATTATGATTCTAAAGTTGGAGAATATTTTGCAGATATTATCGTAAATGAAGTTGTAATAATAGAACTAAAAGCAGCAGAAAATATAATTGAAGAACACGAAGCTCAACTTATAAACTATTTAAAAGCTACGGATATTGAAGTAGGCTTGTTGTTAAACTTTGGTAAAAAGCCACAACACAAAAGGAAAATATTTACAAACGATTTAA
>Ga0164318_10002359_pt1 | contig 17485 bp, 9 predicted proteins | sample GuaBasSedimGuay9_FD_113734 | JGI IMG/M metagenome (GOLD analysis project Ga0164318, IMG submission 113734) | Subseafloor sediment microbial communities from Guaymas Basin, Gulf of California, Mexico - Guay9, Core 4571-4, 0-3 cm | ecosystem: Environmental > Aquatic > Marine > Hydrothermal vents >...
GTTGTATTTTGATAGTTATATATTCCAAAAATATCTGTTTGAGCAGTTGTAACACTACTTTGTCCTCCTTGAATGCTGTTTGCAATAGTTGTACTCCCTATTGTATTGTTTGTTATTGAATAATTTGAGCCATATCTTGTAAAAATGCCTCTTATGAATACATTGTCATTAGCGGCAAGTCCATAGGCAGTAATTCCACCAATATTATTATAATCTATTGAAACCACATCATTACTAAGTGATTTTATCCCATAAGAGTATCCCGCACTTTCATGTTGCAATGTAATGCTGCCAGTTGTCGTTGTACTTCCTATTGTATTTCCGTTTCCAACAGAACCAATATTAATATCACCATTTTGAGTATAAATACCTGAAAACACTCCACAATCAGCACCAGCATTATAGCTTGTTGTAAATGAGATACCTGATACTGTATTATTATTAACGGTAGTTGCAGTAGTAGAACCTACATTCAGCCAAATTCCACAAAAACGGGATAAAGTTGTGTTTGTATGCCCGTCTATCGTAGTTGTTCCTGTTCCGTCTGATGCAGCATAGCCAATTGCATTTCCATCAACAGTATGATTGTCTCCTGAGTTTAAATGGATACCATAATATATTTGGTCTTCAGAAAATGTTCTCGTAGCTGTTTGATATAATTTATTATTAGAAATTGTCCAACTATCATTATTTGTATCAATAAAAATTGCTTTTGGGTCTTCGGTTGCACTAAAGAAATTATATATATTACAGTTATCAATAGTATTTCCACTGTTTGTTGCTCCAGCAGTTCCTGCTGAATAGATAGCTATTGTAGGTGTTATAGTTCTTCCTGTTATATCACAATAACTTATCGTATTGTCATCATTACCGTTAATCTCTGAGGTTGTTGCAAAGCTAATTACTCCGTTTGTAGTACTGGCAACATCTGATTGAATAGTTAAATAAGTTAATGTATTACTATTTGCATCGTTCTTAAATTCAAAAACAGACCCGGGTGTTGCATCAATATTAGCAAAAGTCCATTCTGATGTTGTTCCAGCCAAATCTGGTCTTCCATCAAAAATTAAGTCATGTATATTATCAATGGTGATCATTGCATTACTTGTTCCTGCCTGAACTGTTTCTACTCCTGAAACACCTGCTCTTGGATAAATTGTAACGCCATAAGTAGGATCTGTAAGCATTAATTTATCGAAGTTAATTGGAATTATTTCATTATCATCATCATAAGTTGATAATATTTCAAACCTAACGTTATCATTTACATATTTTACACGTAATTCTGCTGCGACAGCCGTTAACGACTGATAAAATCGGCTCGCATCAGGGTCAATTCCACTATCAAAATCTCCTACATAGTAAGTTCCTTCAAGTGGCTCTACTTCTGAAATTATAATATATGCATCACCTGTTGGATTAATTCCGGTTAAGTTGAAGCTTTCTGATTGTAAAGTTCCCGCACCAACAATTCTTCCAATTGCCATATATGTCCCGTCAATATTATTGTTGCTTTGGCCAATTGTTCTTGGAGGTGTTACCGACGGATCTGTATATGTAAGCCTGACAGATGATATAGCATCAAGGCTAGCAGAAGCCATTTCCATTGAAATTTGCCAGTAAATATTCTCTGCAACAGTTGGGTTTGCCAAACCATTACTTGCAGTTTTTCCGTCCATATTTACTCCTTCAAAGACATTCGCAGTTATAAAACCATCACCTGTTCCACTTGTAGTAACTCCTTGCATTTCAAGTAGCCTGTAGTTTGTTTTCCCAATAGGGAAGTCATAATCTAAAGTGCTTGCATCATTTGGTATTGCACGGCGTAAATTCCCCTGGACATAACTTGCAGTTGAACCTCCTGATAAATCTGTTGTTGCTGTACCGTAAACTGTTAAATAGTTAGTTGTAGAAGTATAAACATGTCCATCAGTAAGGTTTACCCAATTGCCTCCTAAATCGCTATCAAGTGTTACTCCTGTTACTGATGTGTTGTTGAATGTTAGTTCTGCAAGATTAGTTGTAAGTGCTCCTGCACCCGAATAAGTTTGTGCTGCTGTTCCTGTAAATCTCAGATGATTATCTGCATAAGTGTCTGTTGTTCCATCAATTTCTCCGTTATTTATCAGGTTGCCGGATATGTCAAGTATTCTGCCTGTGAGTACGTATTTATCATTCGCATTTGTTATTGTTAAGTTGTTGCAGAAAATATTTGTATTATTTCTGCAAATAAATTCACGGTTTGTGCCGGCAGGGCTGTTTAAGATAATATCGCCAAATTGTAAGTCAAAATTATTTGCAACAGAAATTGAATATCCCGGATATATCGCATCTCCAATAATGCTTGAAGTTCCATCTCCAAATTGAATAGTTGAACCTACAAAGTTTTTAGCTCCGGTCTGCCCTCTTATGTCAATGGCATCTCTGTAAATATTGTCTTTATCGGCATGCGGATCAATAAAAGTTAAAGTTCCGCCAGTAAAGTTTACAATAGTATTATCGTTTATATAAAAGAGATCAACATTATTTGCCAAATTTGTTGTATGTTGCGGGTCAACATTAAAATTACCTCCTGACATTGTAAAAGAAGTAACTTCCGTTCCTGTTCCGTTATCAAAAACCACTCTACCATAAACATTAATCGTTCCGTTACTCATTGTTAAGCTACCACCAGTACCGTTATCGGAGCCGTTGCCTGTTGCTTGAAACAGGTCATTCCCATCGCCTACATTAAGTGTTCCGCCTGTTACTGTTAAATCTCCTGTCTCATTATCATCGTTTCCGTCCATATAAAAACTTCCACTTACTGTAACTGTTCCCCCAGAAATTAATAAATCTTGTTCCATATCAAAATTTCCAGAAACGGTTAATGTTCCACCATTTATTTGGCTGTTTGCTGTGGCATCATCTACAATTTGGGTATATCCATTAATTGTAATATCACCACCATCAAGTTGTAAAGTACCGCCTTCATAAATTTGCATAAAGTCATCTCCATCTCCAATTGTAATTGTTCCTAAGTCCATTTCAAGATTACCTGAAATGTATAACCTTCTATCGGCAGTAATAGTTACATTTGTCATTGTCAAATCACCATATTCGTCTGCTCCATTTGCATCTACTACAAAATCTTGTGTTGCATTAATTGTTCCGCCAGTCATTAATACGTCTTGCTCCATGTCAAAATTCCCAGCAGAACAAGTAAGAGTACCTCCATTTATTTGGTTTCCGGTTGTAGATGAACCTTGTATTACAAAACTTGTTCCTGCTGTAAACGAACCATTATCAAGTACAAATTCCCCATTAGAAGTTGCTTGTCCGGCATTTGCCCAGTTTATAGTAAGGTTTGGGTTAGTCATCCAAAATTTCCCGGCTGCTTCTGTTATATTTTGATTATTATAGTAAGGAGTAATATTAATTGTTGAAGTACCTGAAAGTTTAAGAGTTCCGCTTGTTGCCGATAATCTGTTTCCTGTTGCTGTGGGTATTGTAAAGCCTCGTTGAATATCTGCCATTGTAGCCATTCCGGAGCTTTTATTTACCTGTATATCATAAAATTCGCAAGTTGCACCTGTTCCCGTAATTGTTGTATTTGTTGTTCCTTGAAAGTATGTGTATAATTTGGCTTCGTTTCCTCCATTGTCATGAAAACCATCAAATGTTCCGTTATTTATTAAATTTCCTTCTAAATATAAATTTTGAGTTCTGTTTGCAGTAGCAGTTTGAGAAACCTGAAAAGTTGCACCATTACTTACTGTTAAATCACCATATACGTATATGCTATTTCCTGCGTCTCTATATCTAAATATACCGTTAATATCTAGATTATCATAAACATACATTGTTCCTCTTACAATTGCAGTTTTAACATTTGTAGTATTGTCAACTACTACGTTTGGCATTCGTCCTTGTATTTCAAAATTAAAATCTCCTGCTGTTGCTGATGTTCCCACATTCAAAGTTCCTCCAGTAATATTATTTGTTGCATCTATATTCACATTATATTCCCTTTCACCTTGATTAGTATTTATTAAGTTTATTGTCCCACCGCTCATTGTAAAAGATGCATTAGCATTGGTGATATTAAAACAATACCAATAATTAGTTGTAACTTGTTCTGACGCTACGTTAATTGTTCCACCGGAAATATTTATTGTTGCTTCATCATCTGCATAAAATGCACCTGTTAAATTTAATGTTCCACCAGACATAATAAACTCAACATTATTATTATTCAAATAAAAGCGTTGCATAGCTGTACTTCCTACATTAAAAGTTCCTGCATCTATCCTACATAAACCATTAAATTCCATCTGTCCATCCTGACCTTGAATAGTAAAATTTGTATTATCAAGCCAAAACCCTTCGTCTGCATCAAAAAAGGGTGACGCATCATCAATAAATACCATTGAACTCATAGTAAAACTTCCCGAAAGACGAAAAGTACCTGTTGTTAGAGTAAGGAATTTTGGTGCTGATGAATTTTGTCCCTGAATAAGAAAATTTCCAGTACTTGTCAACTGTACAGTTGAGGCAAGCACATCTTTAGTTATATTTATTTGGTAAATATCTGTATTATTGCTTCCACATGAAAAGCTTGCATCACCTGTACCTGCAAATTCGAGTATTGTTGCATCAGAGCCGGAATAAAAATCAATATTACCATTGTTTGATAAGTCACCGTAAACACTAATATTATTTGAAGTTCCTGAGCCTGTATTTAAGTGCCCATTTGCATCAATTATTAAATTATTACATTCTGCATTTGAAACATTAAGGGTAACTGTATGATTTTCCCTGATAAATACATTTGTTGTATTTATGGGCACTGCTGTTGCAGCAGTTGCACCCGTCCATGTTCCATCTGTTACACAAACAACCCATGTGTTTGCATAATCCGACCAATTATCAGGATTAGCAGCACCGTTATTTGAACCGTAGTCGCCAACAACTTGAGAAAAGCCCAGATTGCTATATGAAAATATGACAATTAAAAATATCAGTTTTGCTAATATATTTTCTTTCTTTTTTAGTACTTTCATAGTGCTTACAATTTTAAAAATGCTACTATTGTAGTATACGTATTTCTATTGTAGAAAGTTTCTTTTCTTTGGTAAAAGAACACTTTTCTTTGATAAAGGACACTTATTTTTGATAAACGAATTTCTTAATAATATAGGCTATGGTTTAAATGTTCTGTGCTTCCTGAATAACCTTTAAGCAGTTACAACTGCTAAAAGGTAGTTTGAGTTTACCTGCTTTTTAGCGGTTTGTACCGCTTAAGAGCTATGTTTTGTTCAAATATCCCAGAACATCTAAACTTAAGCCATAATATACTATACTAGAATTAGACATTAAATTTCATGCCTAAGTTGCTTTAGTATATGATTAATTCATACACTTTTATGAATTAAATATTCAAAGTGACTTCTAAAAATCAAAAGTTTTGAACTTTGGATTTTAGAGCTTAGCGTAAAAGAGAAACAATAAATTAAATGAATTACACTTCACATACCGTTTTACTATATACTATAATGATATTTTTCGGATATTCATTTATTAGTGAAAATGTGTTTTTTATGGAAAATAAAGACATGAAGGATTTCGATAGCACACTAGTTTTTGTAAAAGGTGGCGTTTTTAAAATGGGAAGTACGAATGGCGAAAAAGATGAAATACCTGTACACAGGGTGAAAATTTCTGATTTTTTTATTGGGAAATATGAAGTTAGCAATATTGAATTTGTCCAATTTTTAAATAAAAAAGGTAATAAATATGAGAATCATGCTTACTGGATTAATACAAGTGGCAAATGGCGCAATCTGAAGTGTAGAATATTTGAAAATAACAATGTATTTTTTGTTGAAATAGGTTATGAAAATCATCCGGTTAATTTTGTGAGTTGGTACGGTGCAAATGAGTATTGTAAATGGAAAGGTGGCAGATTACCAACTGAGGCCGAATGGGAATATGCTGCAAAAGGTGGCGTAGAGACAAGGCATGCCTTGTCTCTACAACCACCCGATTATAATATTAATAATTTTGTCTGGTATTCTGCAAATTCGAATAACAAAATAAACCAAATAGGTACTAAAAAACCAAATGTTTTAGGGATATATGATATGCTTGGTAGTTTATGGGAATGGAGTTCTGATTGGTATGATGCTGAATATTATTCAAAATCTAAACGTAAAAACCCTCAAAATATAATTAAAGCTGATTATAAAGTAATGCGCGGTGGTTCCTGGGCAAATGACAAAACGATGTTACGCATATCAAATAGAAATGCAGTAAACCCAAATAGTAACAAAATAAATTTAGGATTCCGGATTGTATTTTAGCCTGAATAATTCATGCGTTTTTTCTTTGTTGGAATTGAGGCGTCGAATCTTGAAGCTGTATGCTTATACTGCAAGAGGTTTGCAACGAAAAGTCCGATAAAGAAAAAATGCACCTTTGGTAAATTTATCATTTTTTAATATTTTACTATTTTGGTTTAAGTAGCATATTGATAGATAATTAATAGAGCATCTAATAAATTTATGAATTAATCAGGTTAGAAATTGTAATTGGTTTATTAGTCATTTGTCATTAAGTAGTCATTCAACAGATAAGTCAATGGCAGCGAAGCAAATGACAATTAATGGCCCTGTATTATCACTACCAAACCACCTCTGAAGGAGGAATGAAATACACTTTACATTCATTTTTAATTTGATGGTTTTTAAAATCTGTAATTACAACTTCTACTTTATTTAGGCCTTTTAATAATTCCAGCTGTAGGTTTAGTGGAATATTACAATCATCTATCTCAATATTTATTTTTTGATCTTTATTTGCATTATCAATAATTAAAGAATCGTTAAAAAAAACTTGTATGTTTTTAAGATTACTTTTTGTATTAATACATGATTTAAGTTTATAATCATAAATAGTACTCGTTGCCACTGTATCCTGGGAGAAACTAATAGTAGGTTGGTCATTATTTTTAAACTTTAATAAAGCAAAATCCCAACCTCTGCCTTGCATGTATGTAGTACCAACAATTGCCAAACCATTATCACGGGTTTCAATCACCCCATTTGGATAGTCAAGGCTTTTTCTGGCAAATATATTTTGCCATAAAACATTGCCATTTTCATCTATTTTCATAACGGCAAAATCAGAGGACATTTCCTTACCGGAACGTGTAAATCCAGCAATGACAATACCATTATCATAAGTAGTTGATATTGAAGTAGCCTGATCCCATTTTCCCCAGCTTATTGTTTTTTTCCAAATCACATTTCCATCCTGATCCATTTTTGCCATAGCAATATCATAATCAATAACTGAACCTGTTCTTGAATAACCCGTAACATAAATAAAGCCATCAAGTCCTTCAATTATAGAAGTTGCAACATCCCATTCATTAAATTCTATCACATAATCCCAAAGATCATTACCTTCGCTATCAACTTTTGTTACCCAAAATGCCATATGTGCTTTTCCTCGCTTACTCTGATATCCACAAAAAACCAAACCATTATCAGAAGTTTCAGCTATACTATATGCATAATCCTTTTTACTACCTCCATAAAAACGCTCCCATAGTTTATTTCCACCCGAGTCTAATTTAATAACCCAGGCATCATCCTGATAATCTTCATTTGTAGATGAGAACCCGGCAATAGCAAACCCACCATCATATGTTTCAACCATTCCGTAAGCACTTTCATCACCATCTCCTCCAAAATTTTTATCCCAAAGAAGTTTTCCATCTTTACTAAGCTTCAACACCCATAACTCCCGTTGATTTAAGAATTCTCTTACTGAAAAACCTGCAACTACAATATTTGAATCACTTGTTATAACAACTGATCTTGCCTCAGAAATAGGTTTTGCTTTAAACGTTTTTCCCCAAACAGGTTTACCATATTCATCTACACTTATAACCCATAAGTGTTTTTCTTCCTTTTTTGTGTATCCAGCAATAATTAAATCTCCACTATTACTTTCAGCCATACAAAAGGCTTCATCACGAGCATCACCACCATAAATCTGCGCCCAATCAAGCTGATATTGTGCATAGGACTTTGGTATAAACACAATTAGCAAGATAATAAGCAAGTAAATTTTGGGGCTGTATGTTTTAAAACTCAATATCATTATTTTAATTTCACATCTCAAAAATGTCAATTACAATGCCAATAACCTATTACTAATACAAATTAAAGAAAAAAACACCCATACTTTTTGTAAATTTGCTTTATTAAATCTCGAAATTAAAATAAATGGACAAATTAGAAGAAAAATCAACGTTTTGGAAAATAACACACTTATGGTGGTTAATATTGCCTTTCATTTTTATAATTCACTGGATTTCGTTAATAATCGTGGGTTTGGAAGTTCGCAAAAAAAAATGGGTGCTTTTTGGAATACTATATTCTATCCCTGTCTTTATTTTTATGTCTCTAAATGGTCAAATCAGTGGTATTACAGAAAATGTGGTAATGAGCCTATTTTTCTTTTCCTGGTTTGCCACGATAATCCATTCTATAGCTATCCGAAAAGAATATCTATACCTGCTTGCTAATAAAAAAAATGTAAAATCAATAAAATATAAAAATAAACCTACAGTAAAAAAGAGATCATTTGCACGAGCTTCATCAAAACATCAAAGTATTTATAATGCATTACTCATTGAGCAAAAAGCAATTAGAAAACGGTATGATGAGATTAGCCCTATAGATCAACCAAATTTTATTGATCTAATTGTAATGCTTGATTATTTTATTGAACAAGCTCAGGCATTAATAAAAAAAGAAGAAGATATTGATGAAATTATTGCAGGATTTAATATTGAACAAATTGAAGACAGAATTAAAGAACTAAATAAAAAAATTAATCAAACAAATAAAATTAATTTAAAAAATGAATACGAGCAGATTATAGAAAAGTATAAAAAACAAAGACAGATTTATACAGATTTTACAAACAAAAAAAATATAATCAAGCTAAAATTAGAATCAAGCCTGATTAGCTTAAAAGAGATAAAATATGATTTAATTAAGATTGATTATGTTGTTGACAAAAAAGAACCTCACTTTCTTTTTGAAAAGCTTGATGAAATATCAAAGGAAATGGATACTTACATTGAAGTAATGACCGAAACCTACAACGAATTGAACACCTGATATACTATTCTGTTATTAAATTATTCTTTCCGTTGTAGGTCATAAAAGGACTTCTCCAAATTTATGTTGACTAACTAAGGCTGGAATATTTCTATTTAAATTAGCAAAAAATAGCACGTGGAATAAATGGAGCACCACTACTGATAAGAGTCTAAAACAAAACAATTTAGCACCTCAATTTATAAAGTGAAATAATAAAACTTTCTATTTTTAAACTTTTTTTTCATATATTGCAAAATATCAAATTATATGACTATGACTAAAGAGAAAATTCAATTAGAATTTACATTAAATACTTCACCTAAATTACTATATACACGAATAAGTACCCCTAGTGGATTATCTGAATGGTTTGCAGATAACGTTCAATTAAACGGAAAGAATTTCACTTTTTTTTGGGATGATTCTGAGCAAGTGGCAAAATTACTTATGAAAAAGGCAAATGAGTATGTTCGTTTTCAATGGGAAGATGATGAGGGCGAAGAGGCCTTTTTTGAATTTAGGATTGCTAAAGATGAACTTACCGGAGATGTTGCACTTATAATAACTGATTTTGTTGAAGCAGATGAAATAGAAGACACCACGGATTTATGGGGTAGTCAGGTAAACGAACTCCGTAGAGCAATAGGTCTATAAGGTTATTGCTGGTATGCGACTATAATTTTCCAATCTATAAGAAAAAAAATATTTTACTTCGTTATTATCAAGGTTCTTAATGTAGTCTTTGCAAGAAAACGTCAAATACCCCTTACTCTCGTCTTGAAAATAGTTGCTTCGACAAGCTCAACACAAAACATTTATAAAAGCAAACTTCATTATTTTCAAGACGTTGAAACTTCCGCAGTAGCGGAACGAGGCTTTGTCTTTGGTATTTTCTTATCAAAAACTTGAAAAATGATCGTTTTCATACTTACCTAAAATTTAGCTTTACTTTTTTTCAAATTCAGTTTAGGGTTTAAATTTTATTTGATTAAATTTGTCACTATGTTTTTATGTGTGCGTAAATGTTTAAAAAATTACACCTCCTAGTATTTAAGTCCTACATTGGTCCACTAATCCTGACTTTTTTCATATCAGAATTTGTGCTAATGATGCATTTCCTATGGCTGTATATCAGTGATTTAGTAGGAAAAGGTTTAGAATGGACAATTATTGCAGAATTGTTATTATATGCTTCAGCCGGTTTAGTTCCTTTAGCGCTTCCTTTAGCAATTTTACTTGCTTCAATAATGACCTTTGGCGATATGGGTGAACATTTTGAGCTCTCTGCTATGAAATCAGCAGGCATATCCTTACAAAAAATAATGACACCACTGATTGTCTTGTCGGTTTTAATAAGTATTGGAGCTTTTTTCTTTTCAAATAATGTATTGCCCTATACAAACCTTAAAACAGGCTCATTGTTGTATGACGTCACGCATCAGCGGCCAGAATTGAATATTAAGCCTGGAATTTTCAATAAAGATATTGATGGCTATAGTATCAAAATAAAAGAAAAGAATCCGAACACTCCCATGATGTATGACTTTATGATATATGATCATACTGAAAAGAGAGGAAATGTATCAGTAATTCTGGCAGACTCAGGTAAGATGGAAATAACGGACGATTTGAAATATATGATTATTACGCTTTATCATGGTCGTTCTTTTGAGGAAATGAAAGAAAAAGGACACAGGAATAAAAAACGTCCGGCACATAACGATAAATTTGAAAGACAAAGGATTATTTTTGAATTAGCAAGTTCGGATCTGGAAAGAACAGATGAAGCACTATTTAAACATAATTATCAAATGAAAAATATTCAGGAACTTGCTTTATCGCAGGATTCCTTGCAGAAGTTTTATAATACCAAGAAAAAGTCTTTTATTACAGGTTTGAATAGGAGTAAATATTACAAGTATGCAAGAAAAGTAACTAACTTTGCTGATACAGCACAACTTATTAAAGATTCCATTATAAGACAAATTGAGCCTGAACAACTAAAAGTTATCTATAATTTAGATAGTTTATATCGTTCATTTGATATAAGGATAAAGCAAAAAACCCTTGAAGCAGCTTTAGAATATGCTAATAGCTCAAAAAAAACAGTTCTCTCGACTCAGAAGGATCTTTATGAACGAAGGAAAAATATACAGAAACACCGAATAGCATGGCATGAAAAATTCACCCTATCATTTGCCTGTCTAATATTTTTCTTTATTGGAGCACCACTTGGTGCAATAATTCGTAAAGGAGGATTTGGTTTACCATTTTTGGTATCTATAATGTTTTTCCTTGCTTATTATGTCGTTACCATTACCGGGAAGAAGTTGGCAGTAGATGGTGGTTGGGAAGCATGGGAAGGTATGTGGCTATCCTCTTTATTTACTTTGCCCATTGGTATATTTTTCACCTATAAAGCAACAACTGACTCTGTTATAATTGATTTAGGTAGTTTACTTACACTTATTAAACGACCTTTTAAAGTATATAATATTGAATATAAAGACCCAGACCTTATATTTTATAAGGATATTGAAAAATTGGATGATACAAGCATTATAATTAGAATTACTAATTTGATTGAACAGTCAAATCCAATATTAAAACAGTTAAAAGTTAAAACAAGCGGCCACAATAAAATTTATGCAAGTTTGCTGGCAAAAGAATCTTCAAACTTGAAGAGTTACATCATCAATTATAATTCACTTTCTGATATTTTATCAGTTCAATATAGAAATATAAACTATATACGAACAAATATTGAAAAACTTCCAGTAGTTGAATATGAAAAATATGAACCGACTCAAAAAAAACGGTTAGCTAACTACATTTTACTTACCATTCTATATTTTCCGATTGGAATGCTTGTTTTATACAGATCGTATTTAAAACTTTCAGTTTTAAATAAAAAACTTGATCAAATAAATTACAGATTACGGATAATCAAAGATGAAATTGAATTTAAAGGATCTAAAAGAAAACAACATGAGTTAAAAATATCAGAGGATATTGCAATAGAAAGCAAATACCCTATTCCTGATACAAGAGAAAAGATGTTAGATTTTATTGACACATTAAAAGTTGATTCAATTGAATCGGTTAACTTTTTAAATAATAATCTAAATTCTTTTAATAATTTTTTAAGATTTGTATTAACCAAAGATGTAAATAGACTGGATAGTTTTTTCCAATATTATTCCGTATTCCAAACTTCCCATATTCGAAAATTTGACAACAATCCGGAAATAAAAAAGCTGGCAGAAGAACTTCCTGTAATTAATTTTAACAAAAAAACAAAATTAAACATCTTTATCAATTATCTGATTTTAAGCATTATTCCTTTAGCAGCAATTGTGTTTTATATTTTATATTTAAAAATAAATTTGAAACAGGTAGTAAAAATTGATAAAATAAACAAAATCATTGAAAATATCCGAGAAGAAATAAAAAAAGATAAGACCAAGGAATTAGGCTCTGATTTAAATTCGCTTTTCACATCTTTATCAGAAAAAAGTGTTGACAATATTAGTAAACAAGAAATTCAAAATGCTTTGTTAAATATTCAGACCGAATCCTCAGTTCACTATGAATATCTTCAGAAACAAACAAGTTCATTTTTTGGTTTTTCAAAGCTTCTTTTATCAAATGATATTAATGAACTGAAACCACTCTTTGATTTAATAAATAGAACTGCTTATTTAACTAAAACAAAATTTAAAGATCATAAAGATATTATTGATGATATAAAAGACTATTATATTTTAGATTTTGAAGTATATAAAATGACCCGGCTAAAAATAATTAGTAATTACTTGCTTTTAGGTTTTATAATAGCTCCAGTTGGCATAATTGTATATTACCTCTCGAAGCAAAAAGTAAAGAAACTAACAAATAGCCTTTTTTTAATTGAAAAAACCAGTAATAAAATACTAGTAAAATACTTTCAATAAATGATAAAATAAACCGTTTATAGTATTATAATAATACAAGACAGTTCAGCTACAAATAAAAATTATATAAAAACAGATGGTAAAACAGGTAACATTCATATTATTAATTACCCTTATATCTTTTGGTAATTTAAAAAGTCAAAACATTGTAAATACAGCTTTTAAAGGTGGTGAGGAACTTAAATTTATTGCGTCTTACAACATGTCTGGGTTATGGACAGATTTAGCACAAATAAAAATGTCAGTAAAAGCAGTAAGGATGAACGATAAAAACTTATACAAGCTTGTAAGTACTGCAAGAACATACACCAAGTGGGATTCATATTTTATGATAAGAGATTCATACCAATCGTGGGTAAACCCTAAAACTATAAAACCGTATATTTACAAAAGAGATATAAATGAAGGAGGATATACTATTAAAGTAAAATATATATTTAAGAGAAAATCCTTAGTCGCAAAATCGACCATGCAGGTTCGTCAAAACCCTGTTAAAAGCTCAACGGTTAAAATAAGTTCAAATACGTATGATTTAGCATCGGTAATATATTACATTCGTAATTTTAACTATAATCAAATGGCTGTTAATACAGTTAAAACAGTTACAGTACTTATTGATAACAAATTAACCAAAATACAGCTAAAATACAGGGGGAAAGAAAGTATAAAGGTAGCTAGCTATGGAACAAAAACATGTTATAAAATTGGTATTTCGCTTAAAGACGAGAACATCATGAAAAATAATCCTACTAATAATATCTGGTTAACAGCTGATAAAAATAAGGTTCCCGTTTTAATAAAAGCCGTAATACCTGTAGGTTCAATTCAAATGCGTTTAAGTGAAATGAATGGTCTTAGAAATTAGTAAATAAGAATAATACTTGTATTTAAGGCCTGCTCAAATAATTAATTTACAGCAATAATATTTAATCATAAAAAATTGATTATAAACCTTTTCAGACACACTATTTTGGTATGACGAAGAAAAATTTATCAACAAACATTTTTGCATCAATAAGCTTATTTTTTGGTTTATTAGGTCTCATTTTATCTTTTTTACCTTTGCGAATGTTTGCATTAATTCCGGCAGGTATTGGAATATATTTTGGTATCATAGCTTATATCCTTTCCAGAGTATTTAAAGTTAAAAAAAAGTTTGTTTATATTGTATTAGGCATATCAGTAGGCAGTATATTTATTGCAAGTATTTCTGAACAAATTTTCAGTAATGAAATTGCTGAAGATAAACAATTCGAGCAGCAAACTGAAACTGCTACAGAAGAGGATGCAATAGATTTGTCGGAAGCTTTTGAAGATGAAGAAGAGGAATCTACGATTATTGATAGTACTATTACCCAGTCAAAAGAAGAGTTTGTTGAAGAAACCTTTGAAGAGGAGTTCATTGAAGAAACTTTTGAAGAAGAGTTTGAAGACGAAGACTTTGATGATGAAGATTTTTAGTTTTGATGAAAATACTTGTTCTAAGTTCAAAATTCCCCTATCCTCTGAAAGATGGTGGTGCTATTGCCACCTATAACCTGTTATCAGGTCTTTCAGCTATTGGGCATCAAGTAACATTACTCACGTTCAATACAAAAAAGCACTATTTTAAACCGGAAAATTTCCCAAAAGATAAAATTCCTTCATTAAAAATATACTCTGTTTATGCAGATACATCACCGAAAATATTTTCGGCTGCTAAAAACCTGATTTTTTCAACAAAACCATATATTTTAACTCGCTTTAATAATACCCAGTTTAAGAAGAAACTCAAATATTTACTTCAAAATAACACATTCGATATTATTCAAATTGAAGGCTTATACCTGTTACAATTCATATCTCTTATCAGAAAAAATAGTACTGCATTAATTGCTTATAGAGCTCATAATATTGAGCATGAGATATGGTCAAAACTATCTAAAAATGAATTAAATATCCTATTTAAGGTTTATTTGAAAAACTTAAGTAAAAGAATAAAAAAATATGAAAAAGCAATTATTAACCAATATGATTTACTAATACCGATTTCAGAAGCTGACACACATTTTTTTAAAGACTTTGGTAACAAAAAGCCCTTTCACATTAGCCCTGTTGGTTTTGAAAGTAAAAAACACATTAAAGAAGACGAAAATAAGCATAAGCATATCTATTTTATTGGAAGTTTGGATTGGATTCCCAATAGAGAAGCAATACTTTGGTTTATTGAAAACTGTTGGCTACTACTAAAAAGGCTACAACCCGAAATAAAGCTTTTTATTGCCGGAAGAAATGCTCCGGAGTATTTTATTAAAAAAATAAAGTATACAGATATTATTTATAAAGGTGAAGTAGAAGATGTTAATGATTTTATAAAAGATAAAAGAATAATGATTGTACCACTATTATCAGGTAGTGGTATGCGTGTAAAAATTATTGAAGCATTTTTAAATAAAAAAGCAGTTGTTTCAACAAAATTAGGAGCTGTCGGAACAAAAAGCACTGACAATCAACACATACTAATAGCTGAAACAAAAGAAGAATTTATTGATAAAATAGTCTTATTATTACAAAATAAAAACCTATATCAGAAAATTATTAATGATGCTTATAAGCTGGTATCTGAAAAATTTAATATTTTTGACATTGCAAAGTCATTGGCAGAATTTTACACTCAAGAGTTTAAAAAATTAAAATAAAATGCTCCAGCTAATTCTTGAAATAATATTTTGGTTGTCAATTATAGCTATAATTCATCCATACAGCAGCTACCCTATTTTCCTTCACCTTAAAACAAAAAATAAGAATAAGAATTTTAGTTTTTATACAAGAGAGGATAATTTACCTTTTGTTTCAATAATAATGGCCGTCCATAATGAAGAACAAATACTCGAAAAGAAAATAAAAAGTATCTTAAAAAATGATTACCCAAGGAACTTATATGAAATTATTGTGGGTTCAGATGCTTCTACCGACAAAACAAATAATATTTTAGAAAATTTCTGTTCAGAAGAAAACCATTTTTTCTTAGAAAAGTTCACTCAAAGAACAGGCAAAATCAACATAATTAATAAGCTTATTCACAAAGCACAAGGCGAAATAATATTATTATCTGATGCTGATATTATTTTCACAACAAATACAATCTTTGAACTGATAAAAAATTTCAAAGAAAAGAAAATTGGACTGGTTGACAGCAATTTGCAAAAGAAGAATCCTCAAAAAACAGGAATATCAATACAAGAGAAATTCTATTTTAATTATGAAATAACGATTAAAAACATGGAGGGAATAATGGCTGGTGTAATGATGGGGCCATTTGGAGGTGCTTATGCGTTAAGGAATAAACTTTTTTCTGAGGTACCTAAAAACTTCCTTGTAGATGATTTTTACATTAATATGAAGGTTATTGAAAAAGACATGTGGTGCATAAATAATTTAAATGCAATAGTCTTTGACAGCACATCAGATAAAATTCAAGATGAGTTTAAACGAAAAATTCGTATTTCAACAGGTAATTTTCAGAACCTAAAAGAATTTACACATATTTTATTTTCAAAAAAGATACTGCTGGCATTTAGTTTTTTTTCCCATAAAGTTTTAAGATGGTTTGGTCCCATATTTATTCTATTAAGCATTATTAGTGTAGCTATTTTATTCAATTCCGGTTTATTTTATCAAGTTTTTGCCACATTACTGTTTTTTAGCCTAATTATACCAATTATTGACTATTTTTTACGAAAGTATGGAATTCATATTATACTTTTACGCTTTATTTCACATTATTACTATATGAATTTGGGGCTGTTCATTGGCCTGCTTAAATATATAAAAGGAGTAAAAACAAATGTCTGGGAACCTACAAAAAGAGAATCAAACCCCGGATATTAAGATTAATACAATCAAAGAAGCTATTGAAGATTTTCGTCGGGGAAAAATCATTATTGTTGTAGATGATGAAGACAGAGAAAATGAAGGAGATTTTATAACTTCTGCTGAACTCATTACAACAGAAAAAGTTAACTTTATGGCTACTCATGGCCGTGGACTTATATGTGCATCAATACCTGAACAAAGATGTGCTGAACTTGACCTTCAATTAATGGTAGGTAAAAACAATACCTCATTGCATGAAACTCCATTTACCATTTCTGTAGATTTAATAGGACAAGGATGTACAACGGGAATATCAGCACACGACAGGGCAAAAACAATAAAAGCACTTGTTGATGACGATACAAAACCTGAAGATTTAGCTCGTCCTGGTCATATTTTTCCTTTAAAAGCAAAAAACAGGGGAGCAATAAGACGAGCTGGTCACACGGAAGCAACTATAGATTTTGCACGCCTTGCAGGATTAAAACCCGGAGGTGCCCTGGTAGAAATAATGAATGA
>Ga0164318_10002360_pt1 | contig 17484 bp, 15 predicted proteins | sample GuaBasSedimGuay9_FD_113734 | JGI IMG/M metagenome (GOLD analysis project Ga0164318, IMG submission 113734) | Subseafloor sediment microbial communities from Guaymas Basin, Gulf of California, Mexico - Guay9, Core 4571-4, 0-3 cm | ecosystem: Environmental > Aquatic > Marine > Hydrothermal vents...
AGCCGCGTGCGGCAAGGCGTAGTCTAAGGCATTTCACAATTTGTCCATTTGAAGAAACCGGTCTACTCGACACACCCAAGAAATCCTTCTTTGGGAACCAGGTTGTCAATCTGGAACTCACGGGCAGGAGAGCGGCATATTCCCTCCGCTACGTTCGCTCCGCCGTCCATGGCTCCGCTCACTGCGGATCAGGCACTCAGCCTGTTGAGTGCCTGATGACGCAGCTCCGGGAAAATCCCGTTCCCCTGCCCAACAATAAATACCGTTTTTGGACAAGAATGGCTGCAACTAGTAATAATACCAGATTGTTTTGTAATGTGACGGATTTTCACCGATTTGTTTTAATCGCTTAAGATAATCATAAATCGATACATCCGTATAGATGTACGTATCCATCAATGATAATTTTTTTTCCCAGGGATGAAATTCATAGACCCTGCGGCCGTCTGGTAATATGGAGATGATATCGTGGTGCTGGGAGGCGCGGAGGTAGTTCTTGCCCAGTTTCGGGACGTTAAAAACGATTTCGTCGGTGCGGACGGTTCCGGGCAGCAGGCGGGCTTCTTCTTGCTGTTCCTGCAACAGTCGGGCGATAGGGACCCGGTAATCATCTGTTTCCTCTTTTCCCTTAGTGTTGAAAGTATAGTAGGGTGTCACCCCGATCAACCGCAGCTTCAGCCGGAGTGCGGCCGCCTCGAATTTTCTGGAATTGTAAAAGGTGTAAACTAGCTGGTTGTTGACCTCCATGCCGGTGCGCCGGAATTTCTGGACCGCTTCCATGGCCTGCGGGGTCACTTCATAGGGGTGTTCGAAATGGGTCACCAGGATAAGCTCGCGTTTGCCGGGATTTTGGAAGTGATTGATATCCCGGACGAGTGATTCCGTCACCCGCTGAGGAAGGGTCACCGGCATGCGGGTTCCGATCCGGATCCTTTCCACATGCTTGATACGGGAAAGTTTGAAAAGCAGATTCTCAAGCCGGGCGTTGGATAACAGCAAGGGATCGCCGCCGGTTATCAGTACCTCGTTGATCTCAGGGGTGTCGGCGATCCAGCTGATTGCCCTGTCCAGTTTCTCCTTGTGCAGCATTGCGCCGGTGGAATGTACATCTTCGATTTCCCAGTTCCGTTGACAGTATACGCAGATCTGGGGACAGGTCATGATCGGTTTTAGAATCACGATCATGGGATAGCGCCGGGTAATTCCCTCAATGGGGGAGGTGTCCCGTTCGAGCATGAAGTCAATAGAAGACTCCGAATTGTTTCGCATGTCGTTCAATTTTTGAACATACCGGAGAGAGGGAATCACTTGGGCACGCACGGCCGCGTCGGCCCCTCCCCCGGGCTGGTAGTCCATCAGCGACAGATAATAAGGGGTGATCCCAAAAGGGATTTTATAGCGGCGGGCCAGTTTGACGGCCTGGTATTCCTCGGGCGTCAGCTTGATGAGCGCATTTAGGGTGTCCGCATCGCGGATGATATTTCGGGTATGCCATTTCCATCTTTCCCATTCCAGTTCGGTTGCGCCGAAGTATTTCAGGATCCGGGCCTTATTCAGGCTTCTCTTGCGTATCACTTCGCGATCCATTCCACTGGGATATCGATCGAGAAATCGGCGGGCTGATCTGGCCATGCGGGAAAGATCGTTAGAACGGATCCGGGCGGCTTTCTGACCTTGATACTTACCAAACACCGCTGGTTTGACCGAATAAATACCGGTGTGGCCGCTGATCCCCTTGATCAAATGTTCGAACTCGGCGAAAAACCCCGGGCTCGGTTCTGGCAGGTCTTCGGGTTGAGCGCCCCCATTTAACAATGTGTCCACATAGTTCAGCAGGCTGAAGCCGGCAAGACGCTCGCTTCTTTTGGACAGGATTCTTCGGCAAACATTAATGGCATCCCGGGTCAGCACCCATTCCAGCGGTGGAATCTTAGGGTTGTCGTCAAAGGTGGCCACCAACATTCGCGATAAGTAGTTTCTTATTATCATACGTTTGGTATCCAGCGATTTGTTCGACAAAAAAATGGGTTTTAGCTCAGGGGCATAGCCTATAATTTTATTCAATTTCTTCTGAACGCTCTCTTTTGACACATGAATACTCCTTAGCCTGGAATGATTCCAAATCGTGGTTCACCGGAAATGATATTTGAGGTGGAACTCAAAGGTTTTTAATGTTCATTCAGACGCTTTATCATTTCATAATGATTGATATTTGGCAAGGCAGCGCTTCGAAAAAGCCTGCTGTTTAATCCGAAGTTCCTATAAAAATTGGTCTAATAATGAGCACAACATAATCTCGGGAGAATGGAAATGGGCTCTCCCTTGACATGTGACAAATCCTCATGTGGGAGGGTTGGACCCAAAACAACTTGTGGCCTCAGGGAAATGGATTGAGGCCCGGCCGGGGGAAAAGGCATGAGTATGTTTGAGCGGGGAATTTATCGATTCTCTGAACGCCGCAAAAATGACTGTAAATAATGAGAAATACGTGTTATAAGATAGTCAGCTTCTGGCAAAACGAAACCAGGTTCAAGGATTGATGAAAGCATATCAAAGACAAACGAAAAAAGATATCAAGTCATTGTTTCGTCCCTCCCTCTTTTGGGATGCGGATGAAATTGACTCAATTCAGCATGCCACTTATATCATTGCCCGTGTACTGGACTATGGCGATATAAAGGATGTCCATCAGCTCATGAAGATATATGAACCTCAGGATATCATCGCTGCGCTAAAGAAAAGGCGGAGCCTCTTCCCCTGGACCGGGAAATATTGGGCCATTAAGTTCAAAATTCCGTTTTCGGAGGTGCCATGTTTGAGCAAGTACTATCCGAGCAAGCAGTAGAAGCTATTGATGATCTGGCACCCTACCTGGCCGGATTCTACCTGGCGGGCGGAACAGGCCTGGCTCTTCAGCTAGGTCACAGAAAATCCTATGACCTGGACTTTTTCTCGGACGAGCCATTCAACACCGATGCCGTGCTGTCCAGCATTCCAAATGATAAAGTACTTTTCACATCATTAGGGACTGTCCATTGCGAAGTGAGGGGTATTCGTATCTCGTTGCTTTATTACGAAGTTCCGCTTCTGTACCCGGCGCACTCGTGGCACCGGATCAGGGTAGCTGACGCGAGGGACATTGCGGCCGAAAAGCTGAAGACTATTTCACAGCGAGGCTCCAAGAAAGACTTCATCGACTTGTATGCCCTCATCCGGGCCGGGCACTCCATTTCCGATATCTGCCATTTGTTCAGACAACGCTTTGAACGGTCTGATATCAATTTTTATCATGTCATAAAAAGCCTCGTTTTCTTCGAAGATGGGGAAATGGAACCTATGCCGCCTGTTTGTGAAGATGCGGAAAAATGGAATTGGGATGACATCAAGTCCTTTTTTGTAGAGAACCTGCATCTCTTTGAGAAGGCCCTTGAACTGGAAACCTGACAGTTCCTTGCAAGAGGAAAGAGGGCCGCCCCTTGACATGTTGAATCTGCCGGCGCTTGCGGAGAGGTGCCCGCCGACTGCCGGAGGAGATCATTCCCGTCATATTATGTTGTGGGCTTCCAGGAAGGAGAGGATCTCTCTCGCGCATTCATCCGTCCGCTCCATGGGCACGAAGTGCCCGGTGTCCTCAAATCCCTTTACGGTGGCACTGGGCAGCAGGGATTTGAAGCGCTTCACCGCAGGCCCCCTGAAAGTGTCAGAATCGGCCCCGTAAAGGACAAGGGTGGGGACCTTTATCCGGGAGCTGAGCTTTTCCGCGAAAGGCGTGTAAACGGCTGCGCAGAATCCCGTTGCATGGGCTAGATGCGCAACAGGCCCGGAAACGCCCCAGTCCATGTAGTTGAAGTCTCCCGCAGGTGTTTTGAAGGTCTGGTCTGTTCCCATATACCGGGTTAGATCGACGCAGGCTAAGGCAGTATGCCGCCGTTTTGGCCGTAGGGCTTTCTCAGGGTTATCCGATCCCGGACAACCCTTGTTCTTTGTGGTGAAGTGCGCGTTACACACCCTTGAATGCCGGCGCTTTTTTCCCCACTGACGAGAGCCCCTCCAGGGCGTCTTGGGTGGAAAAAATCTCCTGCAATCTCGCCAGCTCAGCCTCGATGCCCTCTTCAATGGACATGCTGGTTTGCTGGTCAATCAATTCATTGGCAAGCTTGAGGGCAATGGGGGCCTTTTTGGCGATGATTTTGGCAACCTTTTTTGCCAGGTCATCGGGTATCCCGGTTGGTGCCTGTCCGCTCAACAGCTTTTCCAGGTTCTCACCGGTGCAGGCCTTTGCAAGGGGTTGAAATTTAGCCGGGATCTCCCGCCTGGCGTATTTCTCGGTCTTTCCTTCAGCGGCCATGGCTTTCAGGGCCGCGGGAACGTCTGCCCGATCCACTAGCTTCGTGACTACGCCCAGCTCCAGGGCATCCTTCGCCCTGATGGGCGCTCCTGTAAAGACATAATACTTGGCCAGTTCCGGTCCCACATGCCTGGCGAACCGGAGCATGCCGCCCAGGCCCGGGTAGATCCCAATGCTTGTCTCAGGAAATCCCATGGAGCCTTCAGGGGTGGCGAGGATTTTCTGGCAGGCCAGGGCCAGTTCGCTTCCGCCGCCCAGGGAGAGACCGTCCAGGAGCGCAATGGTGGGTTTTGCACAATTTTCAATTCTCAGGAACAGGTCATGGCCTTTGCGGGTGAATTCAACTGTGTCGGGGATCCGGTTGTTCTTGATGTTCTGAACGAAATAGAGGATATCGGCACCGGCTACAAATGCCTTGCCCGCGCCCTGGAACACGATGGCCACGGCCTCCGGATTTTTCTCGGCCTCGGTAAACCGGGCGTCCAACTGGGATACCACGGTCTCGTTCAGGGCATTCATGGCCTCGGGCCGGTTTATGGTGATGTAGGCGATCCCATCCTTGATTTCCAGGTCGACGAACTGAAACGCAAAGGGCTTTCCCAGATCCTTCTGTTCTTGAAGGATGTGAGGCATGTTGAAATCGGGGTAACGTTCGACAATGGCCTGGACCACCTCATAGGTCTTATCTATGCCGATACGGTTCATGATCTCAAAGGGACCCAGTGACCATCGCAGGCCGATTTTGGCGCCACGGTCCGTATCCTCCATGGAAGCGACACCCTCATCCACCAGGGCGGCGGCAACACCCAGGCAGACACCCAGAAAGCGGTCTCCCACCTCGGCCACCCGGGATTCATCCACCTCTCCTGACAGGTCCCAGGGTTTCCCTGCCTCACCCTGTGCCTTGAGGCATTCGGATGTGGCATAAAAGGGCCCCAGTTCATTTCCCAGGGTGGTGGACGAATGGACCGCAATGGGGATGCCCGTGACATTCATCAGTTCAAACGGGCCCATTCCGATCCGGAAGACGCTCTTTGCTGCTGCTTCGATGGTCGGGATATTGGCCACATTTTCCTCCAGCATGCGCGTGGCCTCATTGAGGAAGGGCACAAAAAACCGATTCACTGCAAAGCCCGGCGCGTCCTTGACCACAATGGCATCTTTCCCATGGAGCTTTGCAAAAAGAAGCGCCAGTTCCAGGGTTTCCCTGCTGGTGGTTGCGTGGGGGATGATCTCCAGGAGCCGGTTCATGGCCGGGTGATAAAAGTAATGGAGCCCGATGAACCGGTCCGGGCGGCCGGTCTTTTCAGCAAATTCCCTTACATAAAAGCTCGATGTATTGGTCGCCAGGATGGTTTTCGGGTCACAGGTGGCATCCAGCCGCTTGAAAAGGTCTTGCTTGACCTGCTTGTCTTCAAATACGGCCTCAATCACCAGGTCCGCGTCTGCCACGTCTTGAATATTGGTTGTTCCCTTGATCCGTGCTACAACCTCCGCAACTTTTTCAGGCTTGAAAACGCCTCGCTCAACACCTTTTTGAAGGAGCGATTTGATATTATTAAAGCCCCGCTCCACGAATTCATCCTTGATATCCATCATGACAACAGGGATTCCTTCCTGGGCTATTTTCTGCACAATACCGCTTCCCATATTTCCTGCACCGACAACACCTACTTTGCTGATTGTGGACATAAGCTTCCCTCTCCGAGTTTGAAAAAGTTATTATTCCGGTCCGGACTGGACCGCTCCCTTGTATTCCGCGGGCTGGTATTCAACTGAAATTTCGGTTGATTGAATCTATATTAAATGCTATCGGAAAAATCAAGGGTTTCAGGATGGGTTTGGAGGCCCGGCGTGGGATTCAATTTGAAGAACCGGTTCCAACCGCCCGGTTGACCACTGTGAAGGTCCCGATGTCACCTGATCGGAAATAGCCGTCGGGAGTGAAGACGTCCCGGGTTTCTTCTTCCATGTGCCAGTATCCTTATGAAGACATTTTCCCCCTTGATCAGGAGTTCCCCGTCATCATCCAGCCGGATCTCCACGCCGGGGAGAGGGCGCCCCACGGTGCCGATGCGGTAATCGGCCAGGTTGCTCATGGTGGCAGAGGGGCACAGCATTCCGTCATGCCGTATCCTTCAATGACCATGATGCCGACTGCATTGTACATCGCCGCCCGGTTTGTGAAAACCTGGTTGATGGTCCTCTTCATAACACATCCTCCTTCAGGTTGATTGTTCAGGGACAATGTTGTTGGTTTCGCCTGACTGACTACTTGAGCAACCCCACGGAAAAGGCCAGCAGGAACTGCCCTGTATAGTAGGTCGGGAGCCCTGCCAGGCGGTTCACAAAGGAGGCCGTCAGGAAGCGATCCCTTGCAACAAACAGGTCGGACAGGTAGAAGATGATCGCCCCGAAAAGGGCCGTTCTCCTGCCCGTAATGTTTAACGATTGGCTTCCTTGAAGACCCCACACCATGCACACCATGGCCGTAATCACGACCACATAGGCAGCAACCGGTCCATGCATCCGTCCCAGGTGCGGCCGCAGCCACAGGTACACTCCGGTGCTGACCCCCAGGGTGGCGAGAACGGCCGGCAGGGCCGGAATGCGGAATGACGCGGTGAAAGAGAAGGCGGCAATGTAGAGGAGATGCCCCAGGAGAAACGAGATCAGGCCGACAATAAAAGCCCGTTTTTGCGGCAGGGCGAGGCATACATCACCGCACAGGCAGAAGATCAGGCCAATGAGCACAAAGGCAAAATAGTTGGGGACGGGGTGGGGTTGGAGCATTGCGGTGACGACAAAAAGGGCGGAGAGAGCGGCCTTGGAGGGGATGATCCCTTTTCGGCGGCCGGTTTTTTCAAAAAAAGAAGGAATCCCAGCAGAACAACCGCCGCCCCAATGATCAAGGTGTTTGGAAGATCATTCATCACTTCCTGACCTTCTTGCCGTTTATGGTTTTATTCTTTTCCGCTGTTTCCTTTTTTCTTTTTATATAGGAACCAGTTTCGGCATTCTTCCTTGACCTTTATTTATAACAGGATGTGGTACAAAAAAGGATAAAAGCGGTCGGAGCAAGGGGAGGGTAAAGCAGGGGAGGCTTTGCAAGGTAGGCGGTCGCCGTGATGATATCGATAGCCGCAGTGGCTGTCGTAATCACAAACAATGAGATGACAACCTTTGGATTCTCTCCGCGACGAACGAGGTATCCCTATGATCACCATAATATGGTCTCATTTTTCCTGGTTTTGGGAGCAGGACGCGCCAACCCTTCCACCGCCGGGATTTCCTGGTTCAAGATCAGGTGAAGAGGCCGGCGCAGGGTTTTCCATCAGGTTCCTCTGAGGCGATGGAACAAGTCCACTTCTCTTTTGAGCCAGTCGGGCCAGAATCTTTCGTCGATGGGATAGGTTGCGTCCAGTGCCTGGAATGACCCGGGGCCCGCCACCTTTTCAATAATTTCTTTACGATTGTACTTTACCTCATCCATCCCCACGAGCCGAGCCACCGCGCTATTGATTTCGTCAAAATCCTTGTCATAGGGGGGTTCTCCAGGAAAAGCCCTTTGAACGGCGAGTTCTTGGAGGCACTCGATGCCCCTGTGCCATTCCTTGAAAGACGGGAAAAACATGGGACCGTAGGAAATCCAGAACTCAACAAAACGGGCACCGGAGTTGTATACCACCCAAGCCGATCCCCCTTCGCTAACACTTCCCCTCACGATACTGTCGTCACCCATGGCCACAGCCCTGTCCTTCAGAAGCGAATCGATGCCGCCGAATTTGAGGCCAACTTCCTGGGATCGCGTGGTCCGCTCTCCCTCCTGAAAGGTTCTCACGGCTTGGGGGAGCTTGATGAGGGCGGGTAGCAAGGGCTTCTTGAGTCCTTCGGCGATACCCACCGTAACGCCCCAGCCCGATTCCGGGTTAGGAATTACGATGTCGGCTATCGATGTCTTGTAGTATCTGACCAACTCCAGTCCCAGTTCTCTTCGAATTTGGAAGATCTCTTTGCCCCGGAACAGGGACGCCACATTTCCGAAATAGATCCCCTGGAAGATGTCGGGCATTGGAGGTTGCTCTGTGAGGCGTTTGGTCTCACAGCTCCCGGGGGAGCATATGGTCATCTCTCCACCGTCATATTCCACCGAGGTTTCAGCAGTCAACCTGCGGTGGGAACAGGATTCGGAGCTCACCACGAAGGTCCCGTTGATAGTGGCGTGGCAGAAGGGCTCAAAGGCCCTGGCGTCGTTGAGGGCCACGAGGTACACTTCCGAACCGTCATGTACGAGAGCGGTGAGAGCAAACGTAGCCCTGCCGGCCAGCTTTTCCAGGAGCCTCGAACCGGCCTCGAACCGGATGCCCTCTTGAACCATAAATTTGTGGAGGAGCGCTCCCACAATTTCCGTTTTGTTGTCCGTTTGGAGGCTGTAATCTGCGTCCAGTTCGGCCCTCAGGTCGTCGTCCTTGATCAGATAACCATCCATGGTGACGGCCACCTGCAGGGGGCTTGAGACCCTGGGGGAGATCAAGATGGGCTCGACATTGATCTTTTCCGGAACCCGCCTCTTGGTGTAACCGATATTCCCGATGGCGATCTGAGGCTCAAGGTCCTGAAACGTCTTGATGATGTTCTGGTCGATGACTTCAGCGATCCTTCCAAGCCCCTTGTGGATGTAGATCCCTTTCGCATTCGCGATGGCCAGCCCTGTGCTGGCCTTTCCCCTGTGCTGGCATGCGCCCATGGCGAGGAACGCTTTGCACACCAGCTCAGGATCTCCTGGCCCGTAAAGCCCAACTATTCCATCCATAATCCGTTTTTCTCCCTTTGCTCCTTTAGTTTAAACCGCGTTGCTTATCGATCTTCGTCGCGAGATGGTGGAGAGAGCCATTACTGGATTTCTGAGTGATACTCCTGCAACGATTTGACAACGCCGTGTCCTTCCCTGTTGCGTTTGATGCCCCTGGCTGCGGCCAGGGCAGCCGACAAGGTGGTGATGTAAGGAATTTTGTACATTATGGCCGCCTTGCGGATGTACGAATCGTCATGCTTGCTCAGTTTTCCGCTGGGCGTGTTAATGACCAGTTGAATTTCCCCGTTTTTTATGGCATCGACAATATTGGGCCGCCCTTCATGCATTTTCAGGATGGGTTCGGTTACAATGCCGCGACCGGAAAGGAAGTCATGCGTACCACTGGTGGCCCTGATGTGAAACCCGAGCCTGTCGAACTCACCGGCCACCTGCAGAACGGCTGGCTTATCCGCTTCCGAAACGGTGATCAGGACGCAGCCTTCCGATGGGAGAACCAGGTGCGTGGCCTCCTGAGCCTTGTAATAGGCCAGGCCGAAGGAATCCGCCAGCCCGAGGACCTCCCCTGTAGATCGCATCTCCGGGCCAAGCAATGGATCCACTTCGTGAAACATATTGAATGGAAAAACCGCTTCCTTGACCCCGAAGTGGGGGATAATCCTCGGTTTCAGATCCAGATCGGCCAGCTTCTTGCCCAGGATGATCTCCGTTGCAGCCCGGGCCATGGAAATGCCGCAAACCTTGGATACCAGGGGGACGGTCCGGGAAGCCCGAGGGTTGGCCTCGAGTATGTAAACGGTGTCGCGGGCGATGGCGTACTGGATGTTCATCAGACCCACCACGTTCAAATCAATGGCGATCTTTTTTGTGTACCGATAGATGGTGTCCAGGTGTTTGGTCGGGATGCTGATGGGTGGGATGACACACGCTGAATCGCCGGAATGTACCCCCGCCAGTTCGATATGCTCCATAACTGCGGGGACGAAGGCGTCCGTTCCGTCACAGATGGCGTCCGCCTCTGCTTCGATGGCATTTTCCAGAAACTTGTCGATCAGGATGGGCCTCTCGGGAGAGATGTCCACCGCCGCTGCCACATAGTGCCGGAGCATGTCCTCGTCATGGACCACCTCCATGGCCCTGCCGCCAAGCACATAGGAGGGTCGCACCATTAGGGGATACCCAATTCTCCCGGCCACTTCAAGGGCCTCATCCAGATTTCTTGCCATGCCGGATTCGGGCTGGGGTATGCCGAGCTTCCCCATCATCTTTCGAAAACGGTCTCTGTCTTCGGCAAGGTCGATCGCTCCAGGGGAGGTCCCAAGTACCGTCACCCCTGCCTCTGCGAGCTCAGCGGCTATATTGAGAGGAGTCTGACCCCCGAATTGAACGATCACGCCCTCAGGCTTTTCCTTTTCGTAGATACTTAGCACATCCTCCACGGTGAGGGGCTCGAAGTAGAGCTTATCGGAGGTATCATAATCGGTGGAAACCGTCTCCGGGTTGCAGTTAACCATAATGGCCTCGAAGCCTTCGTCCTTGATTGCGAAGGCCGCGTGCACGCAGCAGTAGTCAAACTCTATTCCCTGCCCGATCCGGTTGGGACCGCCGCCCAGGACCATGATTTTGGGCCTCTCTGTGGTGGTAACCCGGTCTGGCGCATTGTAAGTGGAAAAGTAGTAGGCCGCATTTTCCACACCGCTGACGGGCACGGCTTCCCAGGCCTCTTTTACATTCAGATAGAGGCGTTTGTCACGGACGGTCTTCTCCCGGGTGCCCAGGAGCTGAGCAATGTACCTGTCTGAAAAGCCGTCCTTCTTGGCCTGGATGAAGAGTGGATCAGGCAGGGCCTGGCCCTTGAATTCAAGGATATGGTTTTCCAGATCAACCAGTTCCTTCATCTGCTCGATGAACCATGGCTTGATATGGGTTCTGCGGTAGAGTTCCTGGACGTCCGCCCCCTTCCGAAGAGCCTCGTACATGATGAATTGCCGTTCGCTCGTGGGTTCTGCCAGGAGATCGAGCAAGTCTTCGAGTGACCTTTCGTGGAAATCCCTGGCGAATCCCAAACCGAACCTTCCTGTCTCCAACGATCGAATGGCCTTCTGAAAGGCCTCCTTATAGGTCTTCCCGATGCTCATGACCTCTCCCACGGCCCGCATCTGGGTCCCCAGCTTGTCCTCGGCACCCTCGAATTTTTCGAAGGCCCACCGGGCGAACTTGACCACCACGTATTCACCCCACGGCGTATACTTGTCCAGGGTACCCTCCCTCCAGTAAGGAATTTCATCAAGGGTCAGTCCCCCGGCCAGCATGGAGGAAATCAGGGCAATGGGGAATCCGGTGGCCTTGGAGGCCAAGGCTGATGACCTGGAAGTCCTCGGATTGATCTCGATGACCACCACCCTGCCAGTTTTCGGATCGTGGGCAAACTGGATATTGGTCCCTCCGATCACCCGTATGGCCTCCACGATATCGTAGGAATACTTCTGAAGCCTTTTCTGAAGTTGGGGATCGATGGTGAGCATGGGGGCCGTGCAGAAAGAGTCCCCAGTGTGCACACCCATGGCATCCACGTTTTCGATGAAACAGACCGTGATCATCTGGTTCTTTGCGTCCCGTACGACCTCCAGTTCCAATTCCTCCCATCCTACAACGGATTCCTCCACGAGGATCTGGCCCACCAGGCTCGCGGAAAGGCCTCGGCTTGCGATAACCCGCAGCTCTTCCACATTGTAGACCATCCCACCGCCGGTTCCTCCCATGGTGTAAGCGGGACGAATCACCACGGGGTAGCCCAGGGTGTCAGCGATCTTCTCCGCTTCTTCAACACTGAACGCGGGTTCGCTCTTGGGCATATCGATGCCCAGCTCCTTCATGGTCTCTTTGAAAGCGATGCGGTCCTCCCCCCGCTTGATGGCGTCCACTTCCACGCCGATTACCTTGACCCCATATTTTTCCAGAACGCCAGTGCGTGCCAGCTCGGAAGAGAGGTTCAGCCCCGATTGCCCCCCCAGATTGGGAAGGATGGCGTCGGGTCTTTCCTTCTCCACGATTTCGGCCATGGCTCGCAGGTTCAGTGGTTCTATGTAGGTGGCTTCCGCCATCCCCGGATCGGTCATGATGGTGGCGGGATTGGAATTGGCCAGTACGATCTCATAGCCCAGTTTCCGCAGGGCCTTGCAGGCCTGGGTACCGGAATAGTCGAATTCACAGGCCTGGCCGATAACGATGGGCCCGGAACTGATAATCATGACCTTTTTGATGTCTTTTCGCCTCGGCATGAAACTCTCCCTTCCTTTTTGTGTGCGGCCAATGCTGACGGACGTTTGAAGTGATCGTCGAGATGATTCCTGATGTCAGCGACATTAGTAAAGTGATATTATCAAGTCAAGCCTAAAGCAGAGCGAGTTGCGGGGCAGAGCTTCTGTTTCGACAAAACATCCAGACCTCTTTTCTTTGTTATCAATATAAAATACTCTTTGCAGCCGCCATCCGAACTGAAGCCAAAGAAAGGTCAGACATCCCAATATATGAATTTTGAAACACTGGGCCTCGTAAAACCCATCACCAGGGCAGTTCAGGGCCTGGGTTTTTCGGACCAAGACCCTAACCCGCATTTCTCACGGGCAATCTACTGTGGCGGCGGATAGCCTCATGGTTACTGCGTTGCGCTTGAAAAATGACTTCGACATGATCCAGTACGAAGTGCAAAGTACCGAGTGCGAAGTATGAAAACAAAACGCATTTGATCAGAGAAGGAACTCAGCACTCAGCACTGATGACTCAGCACTGTTTTTTGTACGCCTTTATTCATTTTTCTTCGCGCGCCTTGTACCCGTGGACTTTTCACCACCTCGCTACGGAGGCCCACGAGAAATGCGGGCTAAACCAGCATAGCTGGATCAAAATAAGCCCAGCCACCCCCGGACATGAAAATAGAGCCCGCATATTCGGCCGCCGCCGGGTGCATTTTCACGGTAAAGGAAAAAGCCATTCCCGTTATAATTTCAGGTCAACAGGACTTGGTGGGCCTGGCGCAGACAGGAACTGGTAAAACAGCGGCTTACGGGCTCCGCCTGCTCCAGTTGATCGATTTTACAAGTGAAGAGGCAAAAGCCCTCATCCTGTGTCCCACCCGTGAACGGTGTATACAGATATCAAGAGATTTGGTCCGTTTCAGTCGATACGTCAAGAAGTGGAAAATTGTCGCGGTTTATGGCGGTGCGGGCATGGTGCCGCAGGTTCGGGACAAAAGAAAGTTTAAGGAGGGTACTTGACAGCGGAGAAACACGAATTATTTTGAGCGTAACAGGCGAGCGGCCTGAGGAAATATTCCTTTCATTCCCCTTGTCCAGGGTGGCTTCACGGAGTCACCCTTTTTTGTTTCTGCTTTTTGCCTGCATGTCCTGTGCTGACTCTACGCAACTCCCTTTAGGCCCTGTTAATATGGAGGTATTGGAAGACGAAGAAGCGAAAGAGTGTAAAGGGTGAAGAGCGTCTCCTATTTGTTGATTCTCTTTTTGAAGGCACCTGAACACTTGAAGGTGACTACTTTTCTGGATTCGAGGGTGATTTGGTTGCCGGTCCGGGGATCCCTCCCTTTGCGGGCATCCTTCTCCTTCACCGTGAATTTGCCGAACCCACTGATCAGGATATCCTCTCCATCTTCAAGGGTTTTCTTGGTGACCTCAAGGACCGTTTCCACCACTTCTGCGGCGCGGGATCTGGTCAAACCGGTTTTTCTGCAGATACTGTTGATAAGTTGAGCCTTTGTAAGTGTCACTGCGGCCTCCTAAGGATTGCAAGGAAACTACCTCACACAAAAGGGCATGTCCAGTCATTTTTTCCAAAAGTAGTCTTGGACCGGCTTTGCCAAGCACCACCATGAGTGATTTGTCCCAAGTGAACCTTTTATTTAATCGGCATCATATGCTCTGAAGATTATTATTTTTTGTTTACAGGCCTTGACGGAACCTGTCCAGTACCGCATTATTCCAGAGAAACAGTCGAAAGAAGGAGACGCTTTGACCCGGATAAAAGAAAATATACATACCCTGCCGTCCATGGTGTATGCAGATGAACAGGGGAACATATACGATCATCCATACTACCGGATGGCGGGATTCTCAGGGAGGGATCCTGCACCCCTCCAGACTGTTGACCTGCTCCCTCTCCCGGAATTCAGCAAATTGTTTTATATGCCGGGGTGCCCGCCCGTTGGGCTTGATCCTGAAACCGGGAATTGCGTTATGGTGTCGGAGGCGGAAACGAATAAGGGAGTGTCTGCCTGTTTCGGTGTGGCCGCATTTCTGGAGCCCGGGATCGTCCGAACATACCTGCCTGCAGTAGACTACGGGAACAAGAATTACAATCTCCCCATGTGGGCGTACACGGCCGTGGGATTCAGGGAGAATCAATACTGGGCCGCGGGATTTGTTATCGAGGACAACCCCCGATGGGACCCGAGGAATTACGACGATCTGGATCTCATTCCCGGCATTGAGCAGTACCGGAAAAACCATTCGTGCGGACCGCTGGTTGAACACCTGGTCCGGTGTGCCACCGTGAATCACTGTTTTGCGGCCAAGAACCTTTTTCTCGGACGCTGGGAAGGGCCTATCCCCGTGAGTCAGGTGTGTAATGCCGGCTGCCTGGGGTGCCTGTCGTATCAACCTGAGCACTTGTGCGAGGAATCACATCAGCGGCTTTCGTTCCGGCCGTCAAAAGAGGAAATTGTGGCCATGACGGTGGCCCACCTGGAGCATTCGCCCCAAGCCATCATGAGCTTCGGGCAAGGATGTGAAGGAGAACCTCTGACAGAATATGAACTCATCGCACAGAGCGTGAAAGAGATCAGGAAACGGACGGGGGCGGGGACCATTAATCTTAACACCAACGGCAGTTGGCCGGACCGGGTCAGGCGCGTGGCCGAAGCGGGACTGGATTCCATCCGCATCAGCCTCAACAGCCCTCGCAAAGAATTTTACCGGGCCTATTACCGGCCCAGGGGCTATGATTTTCCTGACGTTGTGAAATCCATCAAAATAGCCAGGGAGGCGGGGCTTTATACGATGGTGAATTACCTGGTGTTTCCGGGGATCAGCGACCGGGAGGAGGAAATCGAGGCTATGGTGGCACTGGTGGAGAAAACAGGGCTCAATTTCCTGCACCTGAAAAACCTGTGTATTGACCCGGAGCTCTACCTGGACGCCATGCCGGAAGAGAGATCGGCTGTGGTGGGCATGAGGAGGATGGCGGAAATGCTCAGGCGGGCATGTCCGGACCTGGAGCTGGGGTATTTCAACCAGCCCGTGAGATGACGGTTAGAGGCCGATGGTGTTTCTATAGCGAAGGCAGTTTTTGCCGCCGTTATTGTGATCCTCGAAGGTGATAAGCCGGATATTGCGGTAAGCCTTTTCCCGTGCAGCCTCCAGAGTCTTGTCTCCCGCGATAACGTGAAGTACCCGGCCACCGTAGGTGACTAACCCCTTTTCCGGGTTTTCATCGACCCCCGCAAAATAAATGGTCACCCCTTTCTCAATCTTGTCGAGCCCCAGGATCCGGTGCCCTTTGCCGTAACGGCCGGGGTATCCTTTGTTCCAACCCTTCGATGCCTTTGAACGGCCTTCCATGGCGATTACATCCACGTAATGCTGGTTGTTCCACACCTGCTGCACCTGGTCAAGGGTGCCTTCCCACACGGCTGTGCCGATCTCGAAGAGATCCGAACTGAGCTTCCGCGCGATCACCTCCCATTCGGGATCGCCGTGGCGGACATTAATCTCGAATACGCTGAGTTGGTCATAGGGATCCAGGTTGAGGCCGAAATAGATGGCGCCCTTATATGCCCACCCAAGGTCATTGTAGATGGCATTGACTGTTGGATTGACGATTTCTTTGATAATGCGGTTCACCAGCCAGGGGCTGAACAGCTTGTGCGGGCAATAACATCCGGTGCCGCCGGTATTGAGGTTGCCGCCGAATTTTTGGATGGATTCCTTGTCTTCCGGGTCAAAGGCCGGCTTGTAGTCCTGGGCGAACATCCTGAGGGGCATACAGTGGGTCCCGTCAAGATAGGCGAAGAAGGAAATTTCCGTGCCGTATTTCCTCTCCTCGATGACCACCCGGCTTCCTGACTCCCCGAAGGCCTTCTTGACCATGAGTGTTTCTATGGCAGCCTCGGCATCAGGGACGTCGTCGCAGACGATGGCACCTTTTCCGGCGGCCAGGCCGTTGGCCTTCACCACGACCTGGTAGCCGATATTCCGGACGTACGTCTTTGCTTCTTCAGGGTTGTCGAACATGCGGTATTCGGGCTTGGGAACTCCGATTTTCCTCAGGAGGTCATCGGTGAAGGCACGATCGCTTTCCAGCCTGACGTACTCTTTCTTGGGACCGATCGTCCTGATTCCTCTTTCATTCAGGAGGTCAATCAGACCCTCACCCAAGGGATTCTCAGAGCCCACATCAACCAGGTCCACCCCTTTTTCGGCACAAAATTCCGCTATATCTGTGAATTCCCGCAGGGGAATGCGTTCAATCAATCCCCTTTTTCCCTTGGGCGTGTGCAGGATGCCGGGATTCCCTGGCGCAAAGTAGACCTTCTCCACGTGCTGGCTGTCTCCGTAGCTGTCTGCAAGGCAGTGATCTCTCCCGCCGGAGCCGTAAACAAGTACCTTCATATCAAATTAACCCTCCTCCAGGGGATTACTGGTTCGTCCCCGACATGCCCGGTATGTTCATTTTCTGGTACCCGGCAGGCAATGTGAACAGGGAGTTTGAAAGTTTGGTTTCCTTGATGTTCTTCAGTTCACGAACCATGCCTCCCTGCGGGCTTTCAATGATCATCTTTATGGGGTAATCGAGCTTGGTCGAGATCCACTGGGTCATCTTGGTGCCGGAAGAGTCCTTGTACACGAAGCGATATTTTTTGCACTTGTAGCCGTTGATCTTTTCCTTGCCAAGGTATTTCTTGGTTGCCTTCTTCTCCAGTTCCTTGTGATCTGCTTGCGCTGCGTTGCCCATCCCGAATTGGGGCATGGGCATGTACATGCGAGCATCGGGCATCACCATCCAACCGGTTTTTTTGTCGCTATCAAGTATCATGATCTGTTTCTGTCCCATGGCCTTCATTTCCTGGCGGAATTTATGGCCCTTGACAAACACCTTTCCGTGCATAACCCGCCCTCCCGTATTCATGACCATATCGGCCGTGAATTCGGCTGCGAGGCACGGAGCGGTGAATAGGAGCGCCGTCAACAAAATCCCCATACAGGTGACCCATCTTTTCTGGTTTTTTTTCTCCATTATTTCCTCCTTTTTC
>Ga0164318_10002361_pt1 | contig 17483 bp, 10 predicted proteins | sample GuaBasSedimGuay9_FD_113734 | JGI IMG/M metagenome (GOLD analysis project Ga0164318, IMG submission 113734) | Subseafloor sediment microbial communities from Guaymas Basin, Gulf of California, Mexico - Guay9, Core 4571-4, 0-3 cm | ecosystem: Environmental > Aquatic > Marine > Hydrothermal vents...
GCCGATACTTGTCCCCAAGAACTGAAGGGAACGTCAATGTCGCATTTTCATCGGATTCACTGTAACCGCGTGAAGCGGGCGGATCGTAGTAGATCTTTTTTACCAGAGGTGGAATTGAAGCGGGTGAAGAACCGGAATCAGCCGTCTTTTCTAGATCCTTATCTATACCTCTTTGAACTCCAATAATTTCGTATGGAACTTCTAAAAGATCCATATTAATATCAACCAGTTTTGCTTTCTGACCGCTGAATTTTCCAGACAGTTCAGTCCGAAATGCTTTGTTAAATTCAGCCCCGGGAAGAAGTTCGATTATGCGGTTGATCGCCCCCAAAATCGGAGTCCCGGGAAGATTACGTTTTAATTGAGCAACAGAAGCCCCGGTAGCATCCAGCAGGACCAGGTTAAATGCTGCATTCTCTAAAAGTTTACACACCTCTGCAGTTGCTTGAAGTTTGAGCTCATCATAACTCTTAACTGTATTAAGCAGTAAATAGCCGCCGGCCTTAACCCCTTTGATAAGACTCAAAAGACTGTTATCAAGCAGGTATTTATCGTTAAATACGGCCAGAGTTTCAACCTTGCTGACATCAGAACAGATCTGAATCGGTTTGGTCGATACCCGCGCGTTCATCACTACCATCCCACCCTTACGCGAAGCACCATATTTAGCACTGGTCTGAACATATTTTCCGGCCTTAGCGATAATTTTAGCCAGAGTCTCCTGTGCCGTCTTGACGCCTTCGGCCCCAACCCCGATAAAAGCCAAACCAACTTCACTCTCGGCGAAATCATCGTGCTCCACTTGGTCGAGCATCTGCGGACCCTTGATACCGAGTCCATAAATACCTGCCGGTTTTTTAGAGAGCATATTCTCGATAACGGCAAAACAGTCCTCGATACTAAAATCCTGGCTGCCGATACCATAGATACCGGAAGTGATAACCGGGTTAAAACAACGCCCGGTGCGCTCATTATAGGCAGCATGTTTAACATCACGCAGAAGATAACGCTCGTTTGCCAATGCGGTTTTTTCCAACACTGAAACAACTTTGGCGTTCTGAATTCCCCGGGCAATCTCTTCGGTACATACCGGATAGAAAAGAACCGGCCGCAGAAGCCCAACCGAAACTCCTTTGTTGCGATAGTAATCTATCGCCTCTTTCATAGTACCGGCGGCAGCCCCCAGACATACAACAACATATTCGGACTCAGAGGCATAATAATCTTCAACCACATCGAGTTCAGTCCCGAGAATGGCGTTCATAACCCCCATTGCCGCTTTAACATACTTTTTAGCATTAAGCAGAGCCAGATCCTGTTTCATCTGCGTCGACATCGTCGTACCGATATCAGTAAATGTTCCCATTAAAACCGGATTGTTGAAATCAGGCTGGAAAAGCCGGTTCGGATCACCGAGAAAATATTTGAGAAATTCATCCGAGACTACTTTAATATTTTCAATACTATGGCTCTTTAAAAAACCTTCTCCGGCAACGATCGCCGGCAGCATCAACTGACGCTGCTCGATGGCCTTAAATGCGAGCGGAATCAGATAATGCATCTCCTGATTATCGGAACTCATAAACTGCAGCCAGCCGGCGCCGCGGGCGGCATAGAGATCAGCATGGCCGTTGTGAATACTTAAACTTCCTTTGTTAAGTTCGCGGGTCTGCATTGTCATAACCACCGGCAGTCTTTTGCCGGCAACAGAATACATATTTTTATATTTATAGGTTAAACCCTGAGATGAAGTATTATCAGCATAACGTCCTCCCTGAGAAGCGGCCCCCTCTAAAAAAGCCATCGCCCCGAGTTCACTTTCCGGCTGAAAATAAAAAATCCGCTCACCAAATGCATTAACAAAACCGTCAGCATAAGCCTTGGCCATACCTTCAGCAATTGGTGTTGATGGTGTAATCGGATAGCCGACAAGACCGGTAACCGTCCGTTTTAAAACATTTACGGTCGCACTATTACCATCACCGATAAAATCCTGCTGTTCACGCATTTTGCCAAAGTCAGCGCCGGCACTACTTTTAATATCAGCAACATAACGCTCCCTGTCAAAAAGCCGGGCCCCGTTGAAATTGAACTCAAAATCCTTCTTAAAATCGATATTTCTCTGTTTCAAAACCATCTACTTAACTCTCCTGTATTTACAAATTTTATCAAAAAATAAAACTATTATAAAAAAGCTGCAAACTGATCTCAAGTAAATTCAGCAAAACCCATTTTCGGACAAAAGAACCTGTACTATAAACCACAAGCTTTGTTATATACGCCAAAAATCGATATTTGGCAACTTAAATTATTGTATACAATTTCCCTGAAAGGCTGCAAATAGATCAAATAAACAGTACGATAGGTAGTATACTAAAAAAACAATCGACAATCAACGACAAACACAAAATAACTAAGCGAAATCCAAAGAAGTCTTACAAGACAATACCACCAAATAAATAACTTTTTTATATTGCAATTCAAATTACATCACTTGCATAAGGATTTCACAATCACAGAAAACCATCTCTGTGATCATCAATTATATAGATTAAAGTTAAAGCTGATTCCAGCCAATTTATCTTGAAATGTAAGAGTTTTGATTGACAAAAACCACCAACAATGTATAGAGTAAAAGAGAAAATATCAGAGCTGCGCCAACCTTTAATTTATGGATAATAACCCCCACTGCTCCGGTACCGTTACCGTACACTTAGCGGCGGTGAAAAAAAGGAAAACGCGATGAAAGTAAGTGAAATAATGAATCCGGAAGTGCTGAGTGTGGCCCCGCAGGATCGGGTATGCGACGTGATTGACCTGTTTCTGGAAAAAAATATTACTGGGGCACCAGTAGTCGACCAAGGCAAGGTAACCGGAATTATTTCAAGAAAGGATATCCTACCGCTGATCGCAACCTTTGACCTTGACTGCAGTTCGCTTGAACAGATTCGCAGAACCTGTTCCCATTACGTAACCGACCACATGCAAACCAACGTAATCACAGTCACCCCGGTCGAAGATGTTGAAAAATGTGCTTTGATCATGACCGACAACCATATCAACCGGTTGCCGGTTATTGAAGGCGACACACTGGTAGGAATAATCACCCGGGGTGATATTTTGAAAGCCCTGGCCTTATGCTGCAGATGCAACTGACAACATCACATCTTCATTTATAAACTAACGCAAGCAGGGCAGTAGTTAATACTGCCCTGTTTGCGTTTACATCCCACCACTGCCGAAGAAGCTGTTATATGCGAGTTTCTGCAAAGCTTCAACGCTGCCCAATGCCCGCCTAAGATTTTCCTGTTCATCCGGCTTTAAGGTATTCGGGTCGAGATAATAATCATACTTACGACCGGAAACAATTGCCTCTACTTGAGAAACCATCTTGGCATTTGCCAACACCCGATAAGCATCCTGCAGATTATGAGAAAGTTCAGCATCAAAATGATTCTGGGATTCCAGATGCTTAATCCGGGCAACAGTATTAGTCTCCGTGTAACCATACTTCAATGCGAAAACCCGGGCCGTCATAATTAAGGGCGCCCAGCCATATAGCTTAACATTAAACTTACCCTTATGCTCATCGCTCTTTTCCAAACGAAAGTTTTTAAACATTGTCAAGGCAACATTCGACATTACCGCACTTCGGGCCATAACCATCAAAGCCCCGAAATTGTCTTTGATCATCTTATGCACTTTATCAATCAATCTCTGACTGATAATCTGCGAACCGGCACAGAAAGCAATATCCATAAGAATTATGACCCGGAGCAGGTTATTCTGACTCTGGTCATGAAATATATACTCCATTTTCCGGCGCCAGGCACCAAGCGAACCCCGCCAATCCGGATTCGAGGGCATAATATTGCCGCTGCACAGTGCAAAACCAACCCGGTCGAGGGCATTAACCACCTCATTTGCAAAATTTTCAAAATAAGCATCAATCTCCGGCACACCATCAACTTTATAGACTAAAGCATTATCCTGATCGGTAAAAAAAGTCTGTTCCCGGCGACCATCACTGCCCATATTAAACCAAGCAAATTCACAAGGCTGAGGAGATAATTTTTCGGCAAGCAGGTTTACCACCCGTGCAGTTAAAATATGTCTGTAGTCAGTTACCAGAGCATGGATCTCCATAACTCTGGCCCCTTTCAGGTAGAGTTCAACCGCTACTACATTCAGACGTTTATGCAAATCCGTCAACTCACTCAGATCGGACGTCAAACTGATCCGCGCGACCAGTTTATCAACCTGAGCTTGCCGCACCTTAAGATAAGTGCGCCGCTCATCTAAAATCGACCATCCCAGATCAAGGGCTTCCAGGTGCGCATCCAAGTTAGGGAAAAATCGATAATCATCTCCGACATTTATAATATTACCAAGACGGGCAAGATCATCAACCGCACCGTTCTGATACTGACGATAGAGTTGACTGAAATCGGCAGATTTGTAATCGGTTGGCATACAACAAAACCCTGTTCCGAATAGATCGTTACTAAAAAGGTATTAACAATTGATTTGTATAAACTTCATCATAGACAATCATCGCCGAAAAATCTACAAAAAAAGAGGGGGTGCAAATTGCACCCCCTCTTTTTTTTGACTTAACTCTTCCTTAGCAGAACTGTCTAGTCAAATTCAATACCATGCACCTGTTCGCAAAGGAACTTACGAATTTCTTTAGATGGCGGCGGTGTCATTGATGAAACAATGATATTGGTAAACAACGCAACCGGCATCAGAATCAGGGAAGATGAAGTAAACGGAATCAACTGCGCCAACCAGTGGCTGTTGCCTTTGCCCCAGAAGAAGAAGAAGGCAGTCAGGAACAGGCCGACCAGCATACCGGCGATACAACCCTGCTTATTGGAACGACTCCACCAGATACCCAGCAGGAATGTCGGGAAAATGGTGTTCCCGGCAATCGCGAAGGCCATCGCCACGATCTGCGCAATCAAAGCGAAAGGTTTAAGCGCGAAGATAATAACAATCAGTCCAAGCCCGAAAACTGCAACTTTGGAGACCATCATCCGAGAGCTTTCACTGGCATTGGGGTTAACAATACGATAGTAGATATCGTGTGAGACCGCCCCGCCGGCTGCAAGCAGCAGACCGGAAACGGTAGAAAAGGCGGCACTAATAGCACCCGCTGCGAGATAACCACAGAACCACTGTGGCAGTCCGGCATTTTCAGCGGCGGTAACAACAATTGCATCCGCCAGAGCTTTAACCGGCTGGACGCCAGCGATAGCATTCTGAACCCGCGCGAAAGCGGCATAAGCCGGTGAACTCCAGTAGAGCAGACCGATGAAAAAGAGACCCCAGACAACCGACCAGCGGGCATCACGGGTATTCGGAACAACATAGAAACGGGAAAGCACGTGCGGCAGTCCAGCGGTACCAACCATCAGGGTAAAACAGAGAGCAATCCACTTATAAGTAGAACCTATACCCCAAGGCTGTACATATTTGAGGTTTTCAAGAGAGTCTCCAGCTGCTGTTGTAACTCCAGCAAACTTATGCCCTAAATCCCAAACAGCTGAACCATATCCAATTTCAGGGATAAGGTAGAAATAACCCAGTTTTTTAGCGATAAAAATAAGTGGAAAGATAAACGCGGTAATAATAATACAGTATTGAAACTGCATATTTTTGGTTGCACCGAGCATACCGGCGATGATGATGTAGGCCAAAACAACGGCGGTACCAACAATGACGGAAGTCGCATAGGGCATACCAAATACCCACTGAAACATCATCGCAATCCCTTTATACTGACCAATAGCATAAGTCAAAGAGATAATGATTGCGGTTAAGGCAGCGATTAGACGCGCAGCCTGTGACTCAAAACGGTCACCAATAAAATCGGCTGCGGTATATTTACCGAAACGACGAATCTGGCCGGCCATCAAAACCAGCAACATAACGTAACCACCGGTCCAACCGATAACATACGCCAGAGCAAAATAGCCTTTCAAATAGAGCAGTCCGGCCATACCCAAGAAACTTGCAGCACTCATCCAGTTACTGGCGATTGCAGCCCCGGCACCAATCCGCCCGATACCACGACCAGCAGCCCAGTAATCATCCTGGTCTTTAGCCTTATGGCCGACCCCGATACCGATAAATGCGATAAGAACGATAACCAGAATAATCGCTGGTCCTAACTTAAAACTCGATTCCATTATTGAACTCCTTTATCCTTCAAACTCGACTCCGCCTGCAACTTATTACATACGGCAGACAAATCGAGATATTTAGATGATAAACGCTTCTTAAGCAACGTCACCCTTACCCATACGATCTTCAAGACCATCAATCATGATATTGAACCAGATACAAAGCAGAATAAAGAGAATAATAAGAAACTGCCCGGTGAACCAATAATGAAACGGAAAACCAAGAAAATTCATATCAGTCAAAAAGCTTTCGCCCTGGGGATTGCGCTGAACAATTCTTAGAAGAATTTGAAAGCCGTATGTAGCGATTCCCCAGATTGCCAGAATCAACCAGATATAACTAATTTCTGTTTTCTGGAATTCACCATTAGGCTTAAAAATGTTAATGTGGTAACGATCTTCACTCATTATCTACCCCTCCCTAAAAAATTAATTTCTCTTTTCACTTCAAAACTTTAAAGAAAGAACCACAATCACATAATAAAAATGTAAAATATCGAAAATAACGAGACTGTGAAAACTAACCAAGTTCTGAATACCAAGAAACTCTCAAACCGGATTCTAATTATATTTAACGCGCCTTCTCCTCACCTCCTTATGCGAAACAAATCCAGCCGCCAGCAAAACTTCATAATATATGAAGTTGTAAAACTGAAATAATACCAACTCCAATTTGATTAGTAGTAAAACATATCAACTATAAAGTCAAGAAAAAAACATCATTTTAATAGCAAAGAGAGATAAAGACATAAAGCCATTGAACAAATTAGATAAAATATTGTACACCTGACATTAATACCTGTGATTACAATAACTTATGTAAATTTTATATAAATTTACATACCGTGTTAAGTAAATTAAAACAGTTCTCATTTACTGATTTTACAGTTTCTACAGACCCAAAAACAGATACTATGAAGGTGAATTTTTACACAATCCCATAACTAAATAAAACAGTGGGTTTACGTTTGCCAGTCAACTGTCAAACGTAAATTAAAAGCAACCTTGAACATGATAACCAAGACATAAAAAAAGCGGATAACCGCTTTATAGTTGATAGAATAGGCAAAGATGTGTATACTCGCATCAACTAGTAACCAAACTAGTCCGCATCTCTGACAACAGAAATTCGTCCTGAACTCAGCAAAGAGCATAAGAAACCGGAATCCGCACATGGCCTCACACGAATCCAACAACCGCATCGGCGAACTCCTGCTGAACTCCAAGCTGATCAACCGGGAACAACTGGATCATGCACTGACCGAGCTGAAGACAACCCCAGGCCGTTTAGGATCCATGCTGGTCCGCTTGGGATATCTCAGCAACGAAGAGCTGACTAATTTTTTAAGCGTACAATTCGGCATCCCAGCGGTCAACCTGCAGGACTTTTCCATTCCCACCGAGGTTGTCGAACTCATTACCAGCGAACTTGCCAACAAACACCATATCCTACCGATTAACCGTATCGGCTCAACCCTGATCATCGCCACCTGCGACCCAACCGACCTCTCAGCTATCGATGACATTAAATTCATCACTGGCTACAACGTAGAAACTACAGTTGCCTCAGAATCATCCATTAAAGAAGCGATCGACAAATTTTACGACTCTTCGGCAATGCTTGACGATATCATCTCGGAGTTTGATGACTCCGAATTTGAACTGGTTCAAGGAGATGATGAACCCGACGACGCAGTACTCCAGAAAGAGACCGAAGATGCACCGGTAATCCGCTTGGTCAACAAGATAATGGTTGACGCAATCCGCCGGGGTGCAAGTGACATCCATGTTGAACCGTATGAAAAGTTTTTCCGGGTTCGCTACCGCATTGACGGTGTTTTATACGAAATCATGAAGCCGCCGATGAAACTCAAAAATGCGATAACCTCCCGCATCAAAATTATGTCAGAACTCAATATTGCCGAACGCCGCCTGCCCCAGGACGGCCGCATTAAAATGCGGCTTGGCAAAAATAAATCGATGGACATGCGGGTCTCAGTCCTGCCGACCCTGTTTGGCGAAAAAATAGTTATGCGCTTGCTCGATCAATCCAACCTGCAACTTGACATGACCAAACTCGGCCTCGAGCCTAAAGCTCTGGAGCTGGTTGATGACGCAATCCGGCAGCCCTACGGCCTGATTCTGGTCACCGGGCCGACCGGTAGCGGTAAAACCACAACTCTTTATTCAGCTTTAAGTGAATTAAATAAAATATCCGACAATATTATGACCGCTGAAGACCCGGTTGAATTCAACCTTCCCGGCGTCAACCAGGTACAGACACATGATGCCATCGGATTGACTTTCTCTGCTGCTCTGCGCTCATTCCTGCGCCAAGATCCTGACATTATTCTCGTAGGTGAAATGCGCGACCTTGAAACTGCTGAAATCAGTATTAAGGCCTCACTGACCGGCCACCTGGTTCTCTCAACCCTGCACACCAATGATGCCCCGAGCAGTGTTACCCGACTGGTAAACATGGGAGTCGAACCTTTCCTGATTGTCTCATCGGTAAATATTATAATCGCTCAGAGACTGGCACGTAAAGTCTGCCTGAAATGCGGCACAAAAGAGGATGTTCCCGTCAACGCCCTGATCCAGAGCGGCATGGAAAAAGAGATAGCGGAAAACGCTGTCTGCCTTAAAGGTGAGGGTTGTGAGGAGTGCAATCGCACCGGCTACAAGGGCCGAATTGCTCTCTACGAAGTCATGACATTCACAGAAGCCGTCAAGACTGCCATTCTTAACGGGGCCAACACCATGGAGCTCAAAAAGATAGCTATTGAAAACGGCATGAAGAGTTTGCGCCAGAGCGGCCTCAGCAAACTTATTGAAGGTACCACAAGTTTTCAGGAAGTACTCAGAGTAACGGCAAAAGATTGATGGTGTTGTAAAAAGTTCCGACCATACAACCAACAACAACCTTACGGAGCACAATTATCATGGCAAGTCTGCACGAGCTTCTGAAAGTTATGATTGACAGCGGCGCATCTGACCTCCACCTGACAGTTGCCAGCCCACCTCAAATCCGCATTGACGGAACTCTCAAACCTCTCGACTTGCCGGCTCTGAATGCCAACGAAACCAAACAGATGTGCTACAGCGTTCTCACCGACAGCCAGAAACACCGCTTCGAAAAAGAGAACGAACTCGACCTCTCTTTCGGGCTTAAAGGGGTCAGCCGTTTCCGGGCCAATATTTTTATTCAGCGCGGCACCGTGGCTGGAGCCTTCCGCGCTATCCCTTATGAAGTTCGGCCTTTTAATGAACTTGGCCTACCGGCAATCGTTCAGGAGTTAATGCGCAAACCCAGTGGCCTGATTCTGGTAACCGGGCCAACCGGAAGCGGCAAAAGTACGACTCTGGCATCAATGATTGACCAGGTCAACGAAGAACGACATGAGCATATCATCACCATTGAAGATCCAATTGAATTTATCCACACCCATAAAAACTGCATTGTCAACCAGCGCGAAGTCAAAGCCGACACTGAAGATTTCAGCAAGGCCCTGCGCTATATCCTGCGCCAGGACCCCGATGTCGTTCTGGTTGGCGAATTGCGTGACTTAGAGACCGTCGCCTCAAGTTTAACCGTAGCTGAAACCGGACACCTTACCCTGGCAACCCTACATACCAACTCCTGTGCCCAGACTATCAACCGGGTCATTGACATCTTTCCTTCACACCAGCAGCCGCAAATCCGTTCACAGCTCTCTTTTGTTCTCCAGGCAGTCATTTCACAACAACTTATTCCGCACCGCAGTGGCCATGGCCGGGTTCTTGCTATAGAATTGATGGTACCGAATGCGGCCATCCGCAATTTGATTCGTGAAGACAAGATTCATCAGATCTATTCACAAATGCAGGTCGGCCAGAGCCGGTTCTCAATGCAGACGATGAACCAATCCCTGGCGACCCTCTACCAGGGCGGCAAGATCAGTCTTGATGATGCCTTTTCAAAAAGCAATGATTTAATGGAACTTAAACAGATGCTGGGACATGCGATTTAATTGAAGAAAACTCACTCAAGGGAACATTATGGATATATATAAGTGGCAGGGTAAAGACCGTCAGGGAAAGAAAGTTAAAGGTGAAACTGAAGCACTCTCTGAAAGTGTTATCACTTTGAGCCTGCGTAAAAAAGGTATTACCAATGTCAAGGTCAGAAAAAAACCTAAAGATATCGAGATCAATCTCCCCTTTTTGAAAGCCAAAGTTCCGGAAAAAGATGTCGTCATCTTTACCCGCCAGTTTTCGACAATGATTAATGCCGGCCTGCCAATCATTCAATGCCTTGAAATCCAGTCAAGCCAGCAGGAAAATAAGGAGTTCAGAAAGGTCCTGACCGCCATTAAAGAATCAGTTGAAACCGGTGAGACCCTGGCCGATGCCTTGCGGAAACATCCGACAGCGTTTGATTCACTCTACTGCAACATGGTCGAAGCGGGTGAAACCGGCGGTGCTCTGGATGTCATTTTAGGACGCCTCGCTTTCTTCATGGAAAAAAATATGAGGCTGAAAAAACAGGTCAAAGGGGCACTGGTCTACCCCGCATCAGTTCTCACGGTTGCGGTAATCGTTATCGCTATTATGATGATTTTTGTCATACCTTCATTTCAGAAAATGTTTTCCGGCTTCGGCGCTGAACTACCGCTTTTGACACAGATCATTGTTAACATCAGCGCCTTTATGCGGAACAATATTATCTTTATCCTCGCAGCTTTGTTCATCATCAGTTTTTCCCTCAAAAAAGCCTATCGCAAAAGTGACAAAGTGCATCATTTCTTCGATAATATGTTTTTAAAAATGCCAATTTTCGGTATGCTTCTGCGTAAAGTTGCGGTAGCCAAATTTACGCGAACTTTGGGAACCATGATCTCCAGCGGGGTTCCAATCCTGACCTCGCTGGATATTGTTGCCCGCACCGCCGGCAATGTTGTCATCGAAAAAGCTATCCTCGCCACCCGTGAAAGTATTAGTCAGGGAAAAACCATTGCTGAACCGTTAATGGAGAGTGGTATCTTTCCCTCGATGGTGGTCCAGATGATTGCAGTCGGCGAAACGACCGGCGCACTTGACCAGATGCTTAATAAAATTGCTGACTTCTACGACGATGAAGTTGATACTGCGGTCAGCGCTATCACCTCACTGATTGAACCTTTGCTAATGGTTTTCCTGGGCGGCATCCTCGGCACAATGATTGTTGGCATGTACCTGCCGATATTTAAAATGGGTGAAGTCGTACATTAAAAAAACCAGTGCCAGGAGACCGCAAAAACTAGATGAGCACCAGCAACCCCCACAGCCCTCTAAAAAACCTCCTGGCTTTTCGTCTTTTTCTGGTCACACTTCTGCTTGGGGCTCTGATTCTTTTTGAATTTATCTGGCCCCATGAATCGACTGACTCAGTGCCGGTACCGCTTTACAGTTTCATCATTCTAACCTACCTGCTTAACATCCTATATATTGTCAGCCTGCCGAAAATTGTCAGAATAGAAAAATTTATCCAACAACAACTCCTGATTGATGCCACGCTAATCGCCGGACTTCTCTACTTGACCGGCGGTTTCTACAGCATCTTTTTTCCTCTTTTTTACTTTATAATATTAGGCGGAACCATATACCTTGAACGCCAGCACACCATCGCATTGCTTTTCTACTGCACATTTCTCTACCTCTTACTAATATTTGCCCACATCTACAACCCGTTACAAAGCTTTCTGCCACTGCCGGAACTAGTCAGCAGCAATCGTAAAGTAATATCACAGATATTTTTCAATTTAACCCCGTTCTACCTGACTGCCTTCATTCTTCGCTTTATCGCCAAGGAGCGCCTCGACACGCGCAAGCGCCTGCAGGAGGCCACCCAGAATCTTAAAGAATCAAAGGATTTAAACAAACATATAATTGCCTCCATTGACAGCGGCCTGATCACAACCAACCGTGAGTTGATGATTAACTCAATAAACCTTGCAGGCTCTAACATTCTCGGCTTAAATAAAGACAAGATATTCAACTTGGATTTACAGAGAGTCATCCCGAATCTGCAACCGGGGAAAATCAGACAGGGACGTCACCGACAGGAGATCAGCTATCAAACTCCTGACAACAAACACCTGGTTTTGGGTTTTTCTTTTGCCCCATTGATGAAAAGTCAGCACCATAATATCGGCTGGATTCTGATTTTTCAGGACTTAACTGAGTTAAAGAAAATTGAGCACCGCCTGCAGGAAGCCCGCAAAATGGCGGCTATCGGCCGGCTCTCAGCCGGCATCGCCCATGAGATAAGAAACCCCCTGGCCTCAATCAGCGGTTCAATAGAACTTCTGGCTCAAGATCTCCTGTTTGAAGACGAGACCCAGCAACGTTTGTTGCAAATTGTTTTAAAAGAGAGTACCAGATTAAATCATCTTATAAGTGATTTTCTCGGGTTCTCCCGCCTTGAAGGCAAAGAGCAGACCGATACCAATATCATATCACTTCTCAAAGACATGGTTTTCCTCTTTCGTTCTCAGTGTCCCGACATTGATTTCAATGAAGATTACCATGCTGAAAAATTCATTATCAAAGCCAACCCGGAACAGCTTGAACAGATCTTCTGGAACCTCATCCAAAACTCCCTGGAAGCGATGTCCAGCCAAGGGGAAATTACTATTACGAGCAGCGTCGGAAACGGTATAGACACAGTATCTGACAAACCTTACAAAAAAGAGCTTCCGGAGATCACAATTACTATTTGTGATAACGGTCCCGGAATCAAAGAGGAGGTCGCCGAAGAAATTTTTGAGCCCTTTTTCACGACAAAAACTTCAGGAACCGGTTTAGGTCTTTATATTGCCTTTCAGCTGACGCAAATCAACAACGGTATAATCAATCTTGAAAACAGAAAAGATATACATGCTGGAACCTGTGCCCATGTCTGCTTCCCGCGGACGCCTCAAGACAACCAATCTCAACCATAACCACCAGTGCAAAAAAATGGAACCAAATAGATGAAAACTGCCCCCCCAAACAACAACCGTAGCAAACTCCACATCATGGTCGTTGATGACGAACAGAGTATGTGTGAATTCTTAGAGATCATTCTCCTGCGCAACAACTATCAGGTAAGTTGCTTTACTGATGCCTTCGCCGCCGTCAGCAGCCTTGAAACGATCAATTACGATCTTGTTATCAGCGACCTCAAAATGCCGGGAATGAGCGGTCTGGAGATGCTGCGGACGGTCAAAAAAAAGAGCCCGACCACTGAAACAATTATGGTTACCGCGTTTGCTTCCACGACATCAGTAATTGAAGCAATGAAAAATGGCGCTTTCGACTACATCAACAAACCTTTCAAAGTTGACGAAATTCTTTTAACAATTGAGAAAGCACTTAAAAACTCACAGCTGCAACGTGAGAATCTGCGTTTACGCCAAGAACTTGAAAAACGTTTCGGCTTCGACAACCTGATTGGCAAAAGCCCGCCCATGATGGCTATCTACAAAGTCATCAAACAGGTCGCCCCGACCAAAACCAACGTCTTAATCTGTGGCGAATCAGGTACCGGCAAGGAACTGGTCGCCAGGGCTATCCATTTTTCCGGCCCCAATCGGGACAAATCTTTTATTGCAGTAAACTGTGCCGCCATCCCGGAACACCTCCTGGAGAGTGAACTTTTCGGCCACACCAAAGGCGCATTTACCGGAGCGACAAGCCATACTGAAGGCTATCTTGCGGCCGCTGACGAAGGCACTCTATTCCTTGATGAAATCGGTGAAATCCCGCCGGCCCTCCAAGTTAAAGTCCTGCGGGTTATCCAGGAAAAGTGCTTCCAGAAAGTTGGTAGCACCAAGGAGATAAGTGTTAATCTGCAATTTATTGCCGCTACTAATCGTGATCTTCAAGCTGCAGTCGAAAGTGGAGAATTCCGCCAGGATCTTTTCTACCGCCTCAATGTTATCCGCATCGACCTGCCGCCCTTACGTCAGAGGCAAGAGGATGTCCCGCTACTGCTCAGGCATTTTCTACACAAATACAACCAGGAATATAAACGGAATTTCGATGGCTTCAACCAGGAAGCGACCCAAGCACTTATGGATTATGATTATCCCGGCAACATTCGCGAGCTTGAAAATATTGTCGAACGCTGCATCGTTCTTGAAACTGACGAGAAAATCATCTCGGCGGCGACCCTGCCGCCGATGCTGCAGAAAAAAACACCAGATTCGCTAACTCCATCAACCCTACCGACCACCGGACTTGATCTGGAAGAAGTTGTTGCCCAACTTGAAACTGACCTCATCAAACAGGCTCTGCAAAGATGCCAGGGCAACAAAACCAATGCTGCCAAACTTTTAGGATTAAGTTTTCGCTCAATGCGCTACCGTTTAGATAAATATGGGTTAAAATAGGAAAAGCATTCGATGACACCGAAAAAAGATGAGAAACTAAGATGAGTGTTGTGCAACTGGAAAAATTGTTTAATCCGCAAGTTATTGCCGTAGCCGGCTTCTCCGGCACCGGCAATTGTGAAGTTGACATCAAACTGAATGATCTACTTAAAAATCTCCACACTACTGCCCGACCCCGCACCGTATATATAATTGACACAAAACAGCGAAATCCACAAACCGGATTCATCTACAAAAACTCCATATCTGAGATCGATGAAGATATTGACCTGCTTTTTCTAACTTGTCCATTACATGAACTACCGAAATTCTTCACCCGACCAATCTTAAAAAAAACCGCTATTGTCGCCATCAATAAAAATATCACCTCAGGCCAAGACCGACATATTTTGGATCAGATCAGTACCGCCGCTAAAGATGAGAAAACTCGAATTATTGGTGTCAACTCCAGCGGCGTTATAAGTCCACAGATTCAACTTAACCTCTCGACCCATCCGCAACTGCCGGCCGCCGGCAAGATCGCTTTCTTCTCACAGAGCGGAGCTGTTTTCGGCACCATTCTCGGCTTCGCGAAAGAACTCGATATCGGCTTCAGCCATATTGCCAGCATCGGTTCACTAATCGACATCGACTTTGGCGACATGATAGATTTTGTCGGCAATGACCCCGAAGTTGAAGCTATTTTACTCTACCTTGAAAATATCCGAAATGTAAAAAAATTTATCAGCGCCTGCCGTTCGGTCTCACGTATAAAACCGATAATCGTCATTAAAAGTGGCCGGCACCCGCGTATCCATGAGATAATGCAGCGCCGGGTTTTTGCGAAAATCGGAGCGGGACCAGTATATGAAAGTGCCTTCAGGCGGGCCGGCATCATATCCGTCAACGATCTCAAAGAACTCCTTTTAGCCGGACGTTCACTCTCACGACGCAATATCCCGACCGGCGACCGGATCGGCATCATTACCAACTCCGGCGGGCTTGCCATATTCACTGCTGACAGTCTGCTTTTCAACCAGATCGAACCGACCCCGTTATCAAAAAAATTAATCAGTGACCTGCGCCGGGTCATTCCGCACAAACTTGTCCAGAATCCAATTGACGTCGGCGGCACAAGCAACACTGAAACTTTTGCAGAGGTCATTAAGACCTGCCTGGCGAGCCGTGAATTTGATGCCATGATTATCCTCGCCGCCGCCCACCAAACCCTGGAACCGCACCGTCTTATTAAACTCGTACAAAAGGATTTAGAGTCTAATTTCTGCGCTGTAACCTATGCCTGGATCAACGCCAGAGCCAAAGACCGCCGCATTGCCATCCCTCTGGCCCGAAAAGGGGTCTACATCTATTTCAGCGTTCCCGCAGCCTTGAATGCCTATCTCTACAGCCGGCGCTATCGCCATAAACTGAACCAGCTGACAGCTTTAACCCCCCGCTTCCAGCAGGATTATAAAATCAGGCATTTCAATACCGGTGAATTTCTCGCACCATATATTAAAAAAGAACTTTCACTGCTACCCGACACTCCCACCCGGAAGCTTCTGCAGGCTTACGGCCTGAATCCCACAACCGCTGAGAGTCAGTTACTGGAAAAAAGACTTCTTTTAAAGATCGGCACCGCCACCGACAGCGAGTTCGGACCATATATATATCTCGGTTTAGATGGAATCGCCGCCGAAATTGAGCCCAGCCTGTCAATTATGCTCCCACCTCTAAATCCATTTCTGGCTCAGGTAATGATCTCCCGTTCACCGATTGCCGGGGCCATAAAAAAACGCGGCCCAAAATTAAACGAAGCCCTGGCAATCATTCTACTGCGTCTGGCAGCTTTCATCACCGACAGCCCCGACATTGAAAGCATTGAACTCTTTTTAAAAGAGAACAAGGCCGAAAATTTCGACCTTGAAACCGGATACATCCAAACCCGAAGGAGCATGACAACCGCCCCCCGGCACCTGGTAATTGCTCCCTACCCGAATGAATATGAATTTTGTGATCAGCTTAAAGATGGCCGTAAAGTCCTGATTCGCCCGATTCGACCTGAAGATGAGGATCTGCACCATGAACTTTTCAAGTCGCTCTCACGGCAGACAAACTATTTCCGCTTCTTCAGTTATCGCCGCCATTTAACCCATGAACAGGCCGCCCGCTTCACCCAGATTGACTACGACCGGGAGATGGCGATTATCGCTTTAATTGAAGACAGCGGCAAAGAACGTTCAATCGGCGTCAACCGACTCACCTACCAGGCTCGCAATGACCAACATGAATTTGCGATTGTCGTTGCGGATGAATTCCAGGGGACAGGCGTCGGCGCAATTTTGATGCAGCGCCTGCTCGAAATTGCCCGTGATCGAAAAATAAAACAGATCATCGGTATAGTTCTCGCTGAAAATCTGAAGATGATCAAATTCTGTCGCGCTTTCGGTTTCGAGATTGCGGATCAGGATGGCAACAGCATCACATTTCGCCTGACTCTTTAAGGCTAACGACCTGGGATTCGGCGACAATCAAATGATCCAGCAACCGGATCCCCAAAGTGCCTGCGGCCTTCTGTAAATCAGCAGTTATCCGCACATCTTCTACCGAGGGTGTCAGACTACCGCCGGGATGATTATGGGCAACCAGGATTGCCGCCGCCCGATATTTGAGAGCCAAACTTAAAACCTCTCGCGGATAGACGACACTCATATCGACCGTACCTCTATGAATCACCTCACTCTGGATCAGCCGGTGGCGATTATCAAGAAAGAGCACCAGAAACTGCTCCTCCGGCAGACCTTCAAGACGCGCCCGGCACAGATTCGCAATCTGCTCCGGTGACCGGACAGTCTGCCGCTCAGGATCAGGAGCTTCCATATAAAGCTTAAGCAGATCACGGCACAATTTCAATAATAACGCC
>Ga0164318_10002362_pt1 | contig 17482 bp, 16 predicted proteins | sample GuaBasSedimGuay9_FD_113734 | JGI IMG/M metagenome (GOLD analysis project Ga0164318, IMG submission 113734) | Subseafloor sediment microbial communities from Guaymas Basin, Gulf of California, Mexico - Guay9, Core 4571-4, 0-3 cm | ecosystem: Environmental > Aquatic > Marine > Hydrothermal vents...
AGTTCCTGAAGTGTTGGAACTTGTGGTATCCAATCCTCCTTATATTGCAGAGGATTTTTTACTTGAATCAAATGTTGTGGATTATGAACCAAAAGAGGCACTCTTTGGTGGTAACGTAGGGGATGAACTGCTTAAACAAATCATCTTGGATGTAAAAGCTAGAGGTATCAAGTACCTAGCCTGTGAAATGGGCTACGACCAAAAGGAACCATTGCAGGAATTTGTTAATGAAATTGATGTAAAATCCATCAGATTTTATAAAGATTTAGCAGGATTTGACAGAGGGTTTGTCATTGAATTTTAAGGAGGTGGAGACTTTAGTCCCACTCACAGTTATAACTTCTTGGAAGTTTTGTATAATTTAATTATGATTTGAACTTTTGGTGGGACTGAAGTCCCCAATTCCAGAAGCATAGAATAAAGGAAAATAAAAATGAATAAATATTTTAAAATAACAACGATAGCATATCTTATACTCTTAGGTTCAGTACTCGGTGCAGGACTTTTTGCGGGTATTGTTGTAGCCCCTGTGACATTTCATACAGAGACATGGTTGGGGTCTGAAGTTTTGAGTCATTATCAGGAAGGACTCATCATGACAGAAAACTTTGTAAGACTCTCGTATCTGGTGAATGTTGTACTTGTTGCTGTAGCACTTTATGAGGGATATAAGTACAAAAAGTTTGAGAGAGATACCATTACCAAAGTAGCTACTTTTTTTGTCATTGCTACAGGGTTGCTTTTTTCACAGTACTACATCCCCGATATACTTACTATGCAAATGGCGGGTGAAGCGATGACACAGAGTGAAGCGTTTATCAATACCCATAAGGGCAGTGAGATCAACTTTAAGATCTTCTCTGCGGCACTTTTGGTACTTATGGTACGTAATATGCAAAAGGCATGCAAATAGATGAGTGGTGAGCCATTGGAACATCCATTTAAGCCTATTGTTTTTAAAGATACTGAGATCTTAATACTTGGTTCTTTCCCCAGTATAAAATCTTTTGAAAAAAACTTCTACTATGCACACCCACGTAACCAATTTTGGAAGATCCTTCATGCTGTAACCAGTTATCCTGTAAATAACCGTGATCAAAAAATCTGGTTACTCAAAGAGTGTAAGTTTGGGCTTTGGGATATGATAAAAAGCTGTCAGCGTGATAACTCTCTTGACAGTTCATTAGAAGATGAAGTAGTGAATGACCTTACCTCTTTTTTGGAAGAACATCCCAGCATCAAAAAACTAGCATTTACAGGCAAAAAATCAGAAGCACTTTTTAAACTACACTTTTCTCATCTTGAGATAGAGACAGTTTATTTACCCTCTCCATCAGCAGCTTATGCTAAAATGAAGTTTGAAGAAAAATGTACGCAGTATAAAGAGAGGCTAGGTGTGTAATGGCAGTTTGGGCAGTAGGGGATATTCAGGGATGTTACAGCTCCTTTAGAGAATTACTCAGGAAGATAGCATTTGATCCAAGTAAAGACAAACTCTGGTTAGCTGGAGACTTAGTCAACAGAGGTGAAGGCTCACTTGAAACACTTGAATATCTATACAGTATAAGAGAAAGTGTAGAGATTGTGCTTGGTAACCATGATATTACACTGATAGCAGCCTATTATGGTATCAAAAAATCCAATCCTACCATTGACCCCATACTTAACTCACCTCATGCTGAAAAGCTCATAGATTGGCTTAGAGAACAAAAGTTTCTACACGTAGATTATCAACTGGGCTATTGTATGGCTCATGCAGGTATTTCTCCAGAGTTTGATCTGGGTATGGCGATCCGTTATGCGAAGAGAGTAGAGGAAAAACTGCAAGGTAACCATGCAGAAGTATGGCTTGAAAAGATGTTTAAAAGTGGTATAGACCGGTTTAACAGAGAGTCAAGTAAAATAGATATAGATCGTTACATTGTCAGTGCTTTTACCCGTATGCGTTTTTGTTACAAAGATCATAGACTGGACTTTGATCAAAAAGGTGCACCTACGGTAGCACTTAAAGCAAAAGGCTTAAAGCCCTGGTTTGAGTGTGACAGCAGAAAAGAGATTCATATGAAAATCATCTTTGGACACTGGTCAACATTAGGATTGTATGAAGATGAACATGTTTTGGGGTTAGATACGGGGTGTTTATGGGGAGGACAACTTACTTCTGCGAGAATAGATAGAGATGAAGTTGAGGTTGTTTCTGTGGAGTGTGAAAAGAAAGATGAAAGTGAAGTAAAAAATCCTACTTCACCAGATGCCCCACAAACTTAGACATATTATCCAGTATTTTCCCACCTTTTCTAAATCCAAGTCCACACGCTTCATAGGCATAAAAGACACCCGCCTGATAGCTTAGACCTTGTGTATCTGTTGCAAGTTCTGTATAGGCTTGATAAACCATTTTATGATTTTCACAGTCGCCTTCTATACTTTCAATAGTATTGGCATCTTTATCTAAAATACTCACATTTCCGCCTTCTCTTCCAAAGATAGGTTTTTTAACTTGTTTTTGATTATCTAAAGGCTCAAAAGCAGCTTCAAGGAGGAGAGGATGATTAGGATATAAATCCCACAATATTTTAAGTAAACCTTTACTTTGGAAGAGCAGGGTGTAGGCTGGGTTGAAGATGATGGCTTTTTGGTTCTTGATGATGTTTGTGAGAAGCATCGCTAAATCTGACTCTTCCAAAGCTATATCTTCCCAAGGGATGAGTTTAAACCAGAGTTCGTAACTTTTATCATTATACACAATGCCATCTTCATCAGAAAACTCTATATCATCTATGTATGCAAATTCAGTTTCAAAGCCAGCTTCAGTAGCAATGTGTTGCAAAAGTTTGACGGTATTCTCTTCTTCGGAGTTGCCTTTGATAGAAGTAAACAGGAAAGACCAGCCATCATAACGTTCTTCAAAAGTGCTGACATCTTCATCAAGTGTTACAAGTCTTTTGAAGTTGTCAACGAGTGCCTCATAGAGTGCATTGAATTGACTCTCTTCTTCAAGGTTATTTTTTTTGAGTATCGCCCACTGGATGATGGCAGTCTCAAAAAGTGCTGTTGGCGTATCTGCATTGAACTCTAAAAGTTTGATAGGTTTTCCATCTAACCCACCGGCAAGATCAAAACGACCGTAAAGGTGCCAGTGTACATCACTTTCCCATGATTCTTTGATGACATCAACAAGATTAAAAGGGATACCTATCTCATGAAAAAGATCATTTTCTACCACATGCTCTGCCGCTTCGACATACATGTCATAGAGTTCATTGGCCGCTTCATAATATGCTTCTGCTTCCGCTTCAGAGATGACAACAAGCTCATCAGAGATATAAGATGTTTCATCACTGTCTGTATGCCAAACAAAGCCTAAGGTTTCAAGATAGTCAGTATCAAGTGCGGTGGTCTTATGTAAAGTTAACATTCGTTATCCACCATAGGAGCTACGGCTTCCAGATGAGCTTTTTTTACTACCAAAGAAACCACTTCTTTTAGAACTGCTGCTTTTTCTAGGCTTATTAAAACTTTTTTGACTTTTTGAATAGGTTGAAGGAGATTTGTAGCCTGCCTTACGGTTATTCTGGTAGTTTTGATTTCCAAAGAGCTTATTACCTATCCATGCACCAAGCATAGCACCTGCCATACTTGCCATAATCGTTTCACCCAGACCCATTCCTTGGCTTACTTGTGGATTTTCTTTAGTAAGGTTTGAAGTTCCATCATCTATCTTGGCAGCTTCTTCTTTAATAAGTGCATCCAGTTCAGGTTTAGTAAGTACTTTTTCTGTCCCATCCAGTTTTTTAAGTACAATACGTGTTTCATCTGCAGGAAATTCATCTTTGATCTTATATTTCCCAGGAGCAGACTCTTCAATGATGATAAAGGCACCTTTAGCTTGTGCTTGTTCCTGCTGTTGTTGGTCATTGCTTGTACACCCTGTTACACCAGTTGCCAGTAGGGCACCAAGTCCTGTAGCTGTAGCCATAGTTGAGAGTTTATTGAGGTATTTCATATCGTTATTCCTACTATAAAAATTTAAAGTATGATAGCAAAAAAGAGTAAAGAAGTAGTTTGAGTTTATGTATTTAAGTAATAGAGATAATAAAACAAAGAGAAGGAAGAGGTTCTCTTTGTTTAAAAGGATGAATTGGAGGAAAGTTTATTTAACTTTAGTCCATTTGCTTTCTAAGGAATGTCGGAACATCTAAAATATCTTCATGGTCACCATTATAGCCACCTACTACCATTTTGTTTGCAGATCTAATAGTATTGATACTGGTAGCACCTGTACCTAGAAGTGATTCTTGTTTTTTAATTGTTGGTTCAGCGACAGTATTCTTGTCTTCAAAACCAGTAGCAATGATCGTGATCTTTACTTCATCAATCTCCATGTTTTCGTTGGTAGTAGTACCAAAGATCACAGATGCATCTTCATCTGCACTCTCTTCAACGATACTCATTGCCTCACCGATCTCCATAATAGGATAATCAGGGTGAATGTCAAAGTGTACAAGTACACCCATCGCACCATCAATAGAGATATTGTCAAGCAGTGGAGACTCGATGGCAGCTTTTGCTGCGTCATATGCTGCATTGGTTCCTGTAGCATAACCTGCACCCATAAGAGCAAGTCCTCTGTGTCCCATAACTGTTTTCACGTCGGCAAAGTCAAGGTTAATGTCATTTTCTCCATGAGAAAGGATCACCTTTGAGATACCACCTACAGCTTGAGCAAGAATATCATCTACCATTCTAAAACTCTCTTTTATACCAAGGTTTTTTTCAACGATAGAAAGAAGTTTTTCATTAGGAACAACGATGATAGAATCACTCTCTCTTTTAAGTTCTTCCAGACCCTCTTTTGCAAGTTTTGTTCTTTTTCTACCTTCAAACTTAAAAGGACTTGTTACGATAGAAACAGTCAATGCACCTATTTCTTTAGCTGCTTGTGCGATAATAGGTGCAGCACCTGTACCTGTACCACCACCAAGACCGGCAGAGATAAATACAATGTCAGAACCTTCAAGCATTGTTTTGATGTCTTCAAAACTTTCAAGCGCAGCTTCTCTACCTTTGTCCGGAACCATACCTGCCCCAAGACCTCTTGTTGCATTGATACCCAGTTGCATTTTGAATGGTGCAAGTGATGAATCCAATGCTTGTGAATCTGTATTGGCAACGATGAGGTCTATACTGTTGATCCCCTCACTTATCATATGGTTGATCATGTTACCACCACCACCACCGACACCAATTGCTTTTATCTTTGCGCCATTAGTATGACATTTTGTTTCGACTATGTCGATTTGAAACTCTTCCATTTTCTCCCCCTTTTTTATGATGTGTTTAAATACGTTCCCTATTTAAAAAAGTTGTTTTGCCCAGTTGGCTAACTTTTTTAATGGGTTACTGTTTTCACTCCCGATATCTGGTAGATCATCAAAAATGATCGATTCAGAATCTTCAGGTATACCTTTTTGTTTCTTTTCCAGATTTGGCTCTCTATTCTCTACTACTTCTTTGATGGTATTTCCTAGTTTAATATCACCAAGATTATCTTCGTATCCGACTTTAGAGTGTAATAACTCTTGTTGGAAATTGATTTCGTACTGTGTATGTTCACCTGCTCTATAAAGCAGTAGACCTATGACTGTTGAAAAGGCAGGGTCTTTAAGTTCATCAAACAGTCCTCCAATCTTATCACCTGGTTTTCCAATACGTACAGGCATAGCAGGAAAAATAGATTGCGCCAATTCCCTGATACCTTTAAGTTTTGTCATCCCCCCGGTAAGGATGATACCAGCACCTATCTGCTCTTTGAGTGCAGATTTTTCAAGAGATTTTGCCAAAATCATCAATGCTTCTTCAACACGGGCGAAGATCACACTGTGGACTATTTCCAATGAAACATTATTACGATTCTCTTCGTCTCCTATAATAGGAAGTTCTATGATCTCATTACTGGTCTCTATGAGGTTACCATGACGTATTTTGACATTTTCTGCGATTTGCAGTGGTGTATGTAGTGCCATAGAGAGGTCATTGGTGATGTGGTTTGAACCCACACCCAGGAAGTCATTATATCTGATAGAGTTTCCTGTGTGTATGACAAGATTACTTGTCTGTCCACCCAGGTCGATGACCGCAACACCAAGTTCTTTTTCATCCTCATCCATGGTTGCGATAGCAGAAGCATATCCGCTAAGCACAATGCCATCTATCTCAACACCTGCAGAACGAACAGCTTTTTTAAGATTTAAAAGATTTGATTTTTGTGTCATGATGATATTTACATCTACTTCCATACGCGAGGCATTCATACCAAATGGATCTTCTATAAAGTCCTGGTCATCTACTCTAAAGTTATATGGTAATACATGTACTACTTCATATTCGTTTGGTACATTTGCATTATAGAGTGCTGTTTGCATGACACGATTGATCTCCTTAATAGAGATGTCTTTATGTGGTATGTTGACAACACCTGTAGAATTCAGACTTTTTGCATATGCGTTGGAGATAGAAACTGTAGCAGAAGTCATATTGCTTCCGGCGATACGTTTTGCATCGTTGATAGCTTTTTTAATAGCTTTAGATGCAAGTTCTATATTGGTAATGGCACCTTTTTTGATCCCTTGGGATTTAGCAATACCATGACCTTGTATTTGGACTTTGCCTTCTTCAATTTCAGCTATGATTGCACATATTTTAGTTGACCCGATATCTATAGCTAAAACTGTATCACTCAATTTGTAAGTCCTTCCATATACACTTCTGTAGGATATTTTTCATCTAACATTTTTATAAGGTTAGTTTCAAATGTTCTCTTTTTCATTTGATTGACATTTTCTTTTACAAAATCTGTCTTGTTGGCGTCCATCTCCAGAAGTTTTTGTTCCATAATATTGTAAACTACTACTTTATTTGATATGCTAATAATACCCGTTTCTTTTGAAGATGTAAAGAGTTTTTGTAAAAATTGTAAACTTTCTTGAGAATTTAGTGATTTTAGGTTGTCACTTTTCTCTAAAGTAATGAAATCTGAAACCGTTGCATTACTCTCATCAAGGTTTTTAAGTGTTGACTCAGCAAGTGTTAAAAGGGCTTCTTTTTTTGCTTGTACAGTATAGGCTTTTGTCACTTCTTCTTTAGCTTCTTCAAAACTCATTACCTTAGGTTCGTTGATGCTTTTGATCTTTACAGTAGCATATTTGTCTCCAACAACTTTAGGTTTAAGAATGTCGCCTATGCTCTTTTGACCGATCTCATCCCAAAGTGCTTTTGTTAGTTTAGGATCACCCACTGGAAGCGTAGTGTTCTCAGAACTTTCAATCTTACCTTTTTTAAATGCAATATAGCTTTTCTGAGCAACTTTTTTTGTTTTCTTAAGTTTTAAGTCTTGACTTGCTTTTTCTTTGGCCGCATCAAAAAGAAGTTGTTTGCCACTGGCATCTGTGTAGTTAAAAGTGTTTGCTTCATAAAAAGCCTTTAATTCTTCATCGGTGACCACTGTTTCATTTGTTGGCGTCCAGACAATAGAAAGTGTATATGCTTTTTTTGTCATATAGTTTTCTTTATGTAATTCCCAGTATGCTTTAACTTTAGCTTCATCTGCTGTGAAAGTGACATCTGAAGGTGTCAACACTTTGTAGGTAAGTTTGTCAGCTACATTCATCGCTGCAGAGACAGTCTCTTCTTCAAGTGGTAAGCTTTCAGTTTGAAGTAATGCGAGTGTTTTGTTTATGACAAGATCATCTCTCAGTGTTGCCTCAAAAACCTTTGCTTTGAGTCTTTGGCTTCTAAGATAAGCATTATAGATCTCTTTATTGAACACACCGTCTTTTTGGAAGCCTTTGATCTCTTCAAGCATCTTTGCCACTTCTTCATCTGAAACAATGATACCAACATCTTGAGCAAAATTAAGTATCTTTGCTTGTGTTGCCAGTGTCGCAAATGCTTGTTTGATCAGTCCCATCTCTTTTGCTTTTTTGTCATCAAGTTTACCTTGTAACATTTCATTATATTGATTGTATACATTGCTGTAAACCATATTGAGTTTAGATTGTGTAATTTCAATATTGCCTACTTTAGCAACATTACCTGCTTTGGAACCAAAACTATAGCTTCCCCATCCTACAAAACCTGCACCTATAAATGCGATGGTTGCTACCCAGATAGTCCATACGAGGTATTTATTGTGTTTTTGCATCCAACTAATCATGCTTCTCTTACCTTTAATCTAAAAATTTGTACAATATTTTACCTAAATAAACTTATCGTAGTAATTGTATTGGAGTATAAAAACAGAATGGTTGATAAAAACAGTAAAATGATGCAGCGTGACTTGGAAGTCATATGGCATCCCTGTACACAAATGAAAGATCATGAGACACTGCCACTTGTGCCTATTAAGTCAGGAAAAGGTGTTTATCTTTATGATTTTGAAGGCAATAGTTATATAGATGCGGTGAGCTCCTGGTGGGTTAATCTTTTTGGGCATTGTAATACAACAATAAACAACAAAGTCAAAGCACAACTTGATACACTTGAACACGTGCTCTTGGCAGGTTTTACACATGAACCGGCAGTAGAGTTGGCACATAAACTTGTCAATATCACACCTCAGGCGTTAGTAAAAGTATTTTATGTTGACAATGGGTCAAGTGCTGTAGAAGCGGCATTGAAGATGAGTTACCATTATCATCTTAACCGGGGAAAGCGTAAACCTTTGTTCCTCTCTTTGACAAACTCTTATCATGGTGAGACCATAGGGGCACTCTCTGTGGGAGATGTCGCACTTTATAAAGAGACTTATGAACCACTGCTTATAGCAAATATGCAAGTTCCTGTTCCTAAAGATCAGAGTGAAGCATCAGCAAGTGAGGCGGTGGCAGCTTTAGAAAAAGTATTGCAGGAGAAAGCCCATGAGATAGCGGCATTGATACTGGAACCTCTTATACAGGGAGCCGGAGGGATGCATATGTATCATCCCAGTTATCTAGTAGGGGCAAGAGAGTTGACAAAAATGTATGATGTACACCTCATAGCAGATGAGATCATGACCGGGTTTGGACGTACGGGTAAAATGTTTGCCTGTGAGCATGCAGATATCTCTCCGGACTTTATGACTCTGTCCAAAGGACTAACCGGTGGATACCTGCCACTTTCTGTAGTGATGACAACAGATGAAGTTTACAATGCCTTTTACTGTGACTATAATGAACATAAAGCTTTTTTACATTCTCATAGTTATACAGGAAATCCTTTGGCTTGTTCTGCTGCTTTGGCCACTTTAGAGATATTTGAACAAAATGATATACTGGGTGAGAATGAAAAGAAACGTGTTTACATTAAAGAGAAGTTGGAAAAGTTCACAGACCTTTCCAATGTAAAAGAGATAAGACAGCAAGGTATGGTCAGTGCTGTAGAGCTCAAAGGGTATGATCCGCAAGAGCGTATAGGTTTACGTATCTATGAATATGCTTTAAATCAGGGGGTTTTACTTCGACCACTTGGGCATGTTATTTACTTTATGCCTCCATATACTATCACCTATGAAGAGATAGATAAGATGACAGAGGTTGCGTATGAAGGAATAAAAAAATTAGAAATTAGAAATTAGAAATAATAGAAGATACTGCAAGACAGTACTTTTATTTTTTAAAGGAAGAAAAGAAGCTACTGTTTTGTTTTCTAATACGTTCATAATGACTTATTGCTCTTTTTATACCTAACCCCATAGCTTCTTTGTAGAGTTCCTCTGCTTTTTTCTTATCTTTGTCGATACCGATACCATTTTCATAAAATTGTGCTAAGTCGCAGATTGCTTCGGGATAGTCATCGTCCATAGCTAAACGGTTGATAAGTGTAAAGGATTCAGGAAGGTTTTTTTGAAGTATTTTACCTGTGTAAAGTGCTCTGGCTAACATAAACTGTGCGAATTTGGATTTTGTTGCACCGGAAATAAGAAGTAACTGTGCTGCTTCTGCCAGGCTATTTTCTTTAGTCAATTTTGTAATATACTTGATCATCTCTTCTACTTCACCATTCGTATAACCATCATTACTTATTTGCAATAACCATGCATTGACTGAGGAAAAGTTTTCATCACTTTCCTGTATTGGTGGGTATTGAGTATGCATATTTTTAAATTTTTGATCTATATATGGGATGGCTCTGTATTGAGAAGGTATGTTTTCCTCAGATGGAATTGTGCTAGATTCTTTTTGAGTTGTTTCGTTATTATGCTCTTCAGAAGGGATGGTTGTTTCTTCTTCATATGCAACTTTTTCTTTTTGTACCTCTTGAATGACAGGTGGCTCTTCTATGTCAAAAAAAGTATCTTTAGGTATGAATGCTGTATTAATATGACTCTCTTTTGTATTTTCTGCTTCTTGTTCCGGCAGATCAAAAAAAGTATCTTTTGGTGTATGGCTGATATCAAGCTCTATATTACCAGCTAATATATCATCAGTTTCGATATTGAGCAGTGTATCAAAATCTATAGCCTCTTGTTCTTGTCTTGGAACATCTCCTGATGACAACGTACTAAAATCAAAAAATTCTTTCTTTTTTTCTTTTTCCTCCTCAGGTGTTGTCACAAGAAGGTCAAACTCTTCAATAATAGCTTTCTCTTTCTCCTTTATACTTTGTCTTGCTGCTTGGGAGGTTCTTTGGAGTATCTCTTCTGTAGGCATTTCTATATAGGTAGTAATAAGTGCTTGTGTCTGTGCATAGTTCTCTGCTTGAAGTCCTGTGATAATCTCTTGGATCTTTGCATCTGTTTTAAGGGCACTGAGTTTCAATATTTGAAGTTGTATAGTCTCTATATCTGTAATTGAAATAGCGAGTTTAATGATTTTTAAACGTTTTTTTGTTTGATTCATACACTTGTCCAATGTGAGGTGTTTTATTTGTAGAGTATAACAAAATTATGCTTTACTACACTGTTGACATATGATTAACAGTTATATGTTATTATAATATATATTCTAGAAGGAGAGATGATGAAAGTGTTTGTAATTATCCTGGTATTTATGTTAGAGCTTAATGCTATGAGTCCCAATGAGATCATAGGAAAGTGGCAAGCTGTAACCCACTCGACAAACAATGGTACGGCAACTACAGAAAAGGAGTATCTGTATCTAAATGCAGACCATACCTTTTCTCTTGTCATACTTGTAAGTCTAAAAAAAGGTGATGCTTTTATCAAAGATCTGCATGTAGAAGGTTCCGGTATCTGGAAGAAAAGGGATAATATGCTTGTAGTTGTAGTAAAAAAGGTTGAAGTTCCTGCTGCTAAAGAGGTATATCTTATCTCTCAACAATCTCTGGAAAATCTTGCATCAAACTTTCAAAACAGGTTTAAAAATGAACCTATACGCATAAGTATTATAAAAAGTATAGATAGAAATAATTTGACTACTGTAAATGAAAAACTAAAAGAGACACGTTATATACGTCAATAATTGTTACAACAGCAACTAAAGATTCGCAGACAAAGCCAACAATCTGCAAGAGTTTTCCAAAATAGAAACTTTCTTTGCCATTTCGGTAATGTCTCTGTCGTAAGAGATAAGTCCGAAGCCTTTAATGAGGAGGAGATGGGTGTCGTGTTTTTGGAAAAATTGAGGTATTTCGTATGGGGCACGTTCCATCCAGTTCTCTATGTTTTTTGGGTCATAGATGATGATCTCCCCTAAAACTTGTTTACCGTAATAGTCTTGAGGAGAGACTTTCCCATGCTTGAGTGAGTAAGCTGTCGCATAGGGTGGCATAGTGTAGCAGACATATTTGGCATTAGGGATGGTCTCATAGATATGTTCATGTATATGTACATCTGCATTTGCCATACTCCAGCGGTAGTCTCTTTTTTGACAATCAAGTCTGACAAGAGACTCTTCAGTGACTTCATCTAAAATAGTATCTTTGGAGTTGATAATAAATCCACTTGCAGATACTCGAGCAGAGATAGAACCATGGTAGACACCAAAGAAATTTTTGTTAAATAGTGAGAGTGAAACATGTTTGATGTCATCGATGAGATGTTTATCCATTAAAAGAGCCTTTTTCATCTAATTTTGGTATTATAGCAATAAAATTAGTGAATAGTGAATAGTGAATAGTGAATAGTGCTTAAAAGTATTGTTTCACAATGCTTTTATAGATGAAGGAAAAACGTGGAAACACCTCATATACCCGTACTTTTAGATGAAGTGTTAGAGAGTTTTAAAGATGTGGAAGAAGGCTACTTTGTAGACTGTACTTTGGGGTATGCAGGGCATAGTTCTGAAATGTTGGCTAAGTTCCCACACTTTAAACACATAGGTATAGACAGAGATGATGAGGCTTTGGCATTTTCTAAAAAACGACTTGAGCCTTTTGAAGGACGAAGTACACTTTACAAAGGTACATTTGCAACGGTACTTCCTACTTTGGAAGAAACACCTGTTACGGCACTGCTTGCAGACTTTGGTGTCTCCTCTTTACAGCTTGACAAAAAAGAGCGTGGATTCTCTTTTACTTCCGAGACTTTAGACATGCGTATGGATGCTCACGCACCGTTGAGTGCCTATGAAGTGGTCAATGAATATCCTAAAGAGAAGTTGGAATATATCTTTGATACCTATGGTGAAGTACGTTCCTATCGTAAGTTGGCTGCAGCAGTAATTGAAGCTAGGGCTAAAGCACCGATAGAGAGTGCAAAAGCATTAAGTGAGATAGCCAAGGAAGTCATCCCTGCAGGTGGGAAGATACACCCTGCTACTTTGATGTTCCAAGCTATACGTATAGAAGTGAACAATGAACTCGGAGAGATAGAAGGTTTACTTGATGCCATAGAGGCTAAGCACTATAAAGGTGAAGTGGTTTCACTCATCACCTTTCACTCTTTGGAAGATCGTTTGGTAAAGAACCGTTTCAAGAAGTGGAGCACTGCCTGTATCTGCGATCCTCAGGCAATGCGCTGTACCTGTGGGAAAAATCATGCATTAGGGAAAGCTCTTTCTCGTAAACCTATTACTGCCTCCAAAGAGGAACTTAAAATAAATCCTCGAAGCAGGTCTGCAAAATTACGAAGTTTCAGGTTCAATACTGATGCCAACTAAAAAGAAAAAATCTAATCCTAACGGTATTACTTTTGGTATGATAAGTGTGATCTTTATGTCAGTAAGCATTGTACTCATACTTGCGATGATCAAAATTTATTTGAGTAATCAAATCTATTACGAGAGTAAAAAAGTCAATAAAATGCAACAGGAAGTGGAAACACTTAAAGCAGAAAAAATAATACTGCAACAAAGTGTAGAAGCACTGAAGTTTAAAAATAGAGTGACAGATACTATCTTTGTCATTTATGAAGAGTAAAGAGTAATGATACGAAATTTTATTACGTTTGCAATAGATAAACCCATCATTAACCACATTTTGATGGTTTTTATGTTGCTTCTTTCTATTTTTGCGTACCGGGATATTCCAAAAGAGATCTTTCCGCCATCTTCACTTGACCAGATAAATATTACAGGTGGGTATCCTGGTGCGTCTGCTGATGTCCTCGATAAGATGGCTGTAAAGAATATTGAAGATGATATTAAAAGTATTTCTGAAGTGGAGAATATTGATACTGTCATTCAAAATGGATTTTTTTCCATCAAAGCAGATATTAAATCAGGATCTGACAACCTCTTGGTGCTTGGGGATGTGAAAGATGTTATTGCCACTACAAGACGGGATCTTCCTGCGGATATGGATGAACCTATTGCCAAGATCACAATACATGATTTTCCTCTACTGCTGATAGCCATATCAGGGGATGTACCTAAAAAAAGACTTCTTGATATTGCTGAAGATCTCAAAAGTAAATTAAGTGCCTATAAAGATCTGAGTGGTATCACTATCAGAGGTGATGCTGATGATGAAGTGCTTATTAAGATAGATAATAAAAAATTGTTAGCATACGACTTGCCAAAAGAGAGCGTATATAAAGCCATAAGCACACTCTCTTCCATCTTCCCCATAGGTACCATAGAACAACAAGGAAGCCATCTTTACATTTCTACGCTAAATGGAGAGAAAAGTGCCAAAGCGTTGGAATCAGCGTTGATCACTGTTGGTGGTAAACGAATACGTTTGGGCGATATTGCTGAAGTGAGTTTTGGACTGAGTGAAAGTAATGAAATATCACACTTCAATGGAGTACAGAATATTTCTATCAATGTAAACAAAACCAAAGAAGGTAATGCGATCGCGCTTAGTAAAGAGATCAAAAATTTACTTAAAGAAGTGCAAAAAGAGTATAAAGATGTTGTTATTGAAGTGTATACCGATACTTCAGTTTGGATCAAAAATAGACTTAATCTTGTCTCTTCAAATATTCTCTTTGGTTTGATCTTGGTCTTTTTGGCACTCTTTATGTCTGTAAATTATAAAATAGCGCTGGTTGTCGGCATAGGAATACCGGCAAGTTTTATGATCACCCTTATATCTGCGGATATGATAGGTTACAGTTTGAATATGTTGACACTTTTGGGAGCATTGATTGCACTGGGTATGTTGGTAGATGAAGCTATTGTTGTGGCAGAAAATATTTACAGGCATATGGAGATGGGTAAAACACCACGTGAAGCTGCGATAGACGGTTCAGTCGAAATGTTCCCTGCGGTACTTACGGCAACACTCACAACAGTATTTGCTTTTTTACCGCTTCTCATACTTTCCGGCGAAATGGGTATGTTCATGAAAGTCTTACCCGTGATGATCTCTATTTTACTGGTCTCTTCACTTTTTGAAGCATTCTATTTTTTACCGCTGCATTCCAAAGAGCTATTTTCTATGAAAGACACAAAAATAGATCATGACAGGAGTGATTTTTGGGTAAGGCTTGATGTAAAGTATGAAAAGTTGCTGCAAATACTGTTAAAAAGAAAAAAGCGTTCTCTATTTTTACTGGTAATATTTATACTCTTATCCACTGCAGGTATGCTTAGCATAACAAAGTTTAAACTGTTTCCGGAATTTGATTCTACCCAAATATATTTGAGTGGCAAGATAGATATAAATTCTAAACTTGAAGATACTGAAAAATATGTGACAGACTTAGAGAAGAAACTTTTAGATTATTATAGAAGTCAGGGAGACGGTAAAGGAGAAGTCTCTTCCATTACTTCCATCATAGGTCTGCTTTTCAACTCAGACCAGACATTTGAAACGGGTAACAATCTCTTTCATATTTTCATTAATTTACATGAAAAAGCACCGGAGAATTTTTTTGATACCTATTTGAATCCTATATTCTCTTTAGAGTATGACGGTGAAGACATGATAAGAGAGCAAAAAGCACAGGAAATTGCGAAAGCTACACAAAAAGATGTCATAGAAGCATTTAAAGAGTTAAAACTGCCCAATGGTGAGAATCTGTTCTCAGAGATCAATATTTTTGTTCCGCAAACAGGGATAGTAGGTCACGATATAGAGATAGGGTTAAATGTACTGGATGAAAAACAACAACTTCTTGCGATCAAAGAGCTTAAAAAAGCACTCTCAGGCATAGAAGGTGTTTTTGATGTGACAGATAATGCAAAAGAGGGTGTACAGGAGTTAAAACTTCGTGTAAATGAATATGGTCAAATGTTGGGTTTCTCTGAAGCGTATGTGACTTCTGTTCTAAAAGGTTCTTTTTTAACAGGTGAATACGGGAAAATGTTTGATGATGAAGGTTTGATACGTGTACGCATAGAAGATCCTAGTAAAGATGATGATCTTAAAATAAAATCAGTCAAACTTACTACTCCAGACGGACAGTCGGTAGTAAGGTTGGATGAGGTGTGTGATTTCATTTATAAAAAAAGTTATGTCAAGATCTTTAAAGAAGATGGTGACAGAGTACGTACAGTCATAGCAAGAGTAGAGAGTAAAACTATTTTGGCAACAGAAGTGATGAAAAAAGTCAAACCTTTACTGGAAAAGTTTGAAAAAGAAGGTATAAAAGTCATTATCAAGGGAGAAGAAAAAGAGAATAATCAGATGAAAAAAGAGATGTCTCAGGCTGCACTTGTTGCTATTTTTCTGATCTTTATCTCATTGGTATGGATGTTTAACTCTTTAGTGCTGCCTCTTATCATTATATCAACTATCCCTCTTACTATTGTTGGTGCACTTGTAGGTACTTACATTATGGGTATCAATCTAACCATGCCTGGGGTCATGGGTATGATAGGACTTGCAGGGGTTGTAGTAAATGATGGACTGATCATGTTGAGCTTTATCAAAAATGCTAAGAATCAAAATGAAATGATGCATAAAGCAGGGCACAGGCTCAGACCTATTTTATTGACCTCTGTCACTACGGTTTTAGGACTCTCAAGCATGATCTTCTTTGCAAGCGGGCAAGCCCTTATCATTCAACCTATGGCGATCTCATTAGGGTTCGGTATTGCATGGGCAACTGTGCTTAATCTCTATTATGTGCCATTGATGTATTCGGTGATCTATAAGGTGGAAGAAAAATAAAGAAAAAATTTAATGATAAATCTCTTGTATCTGGATGAAGTCTACTGATCATGTATATTTAGATAGTCAAATCTACCTTCTGGTCTTCAAGTAAAATTGATAGATTCACATCATCCCCATGCTCTTTAAAAAGTTGACAGATCCTGTCTAGATGAATATCTGAACGTTCCAAGTAGGGGTTATTGTCTATGAATTGCCAAAAGGATTCCGGGTCTTTACAAAGTTCTTTGAGGTAGTACCTTGTAAGTTGTCCCATGGTTCCCTCTGTTTTTTCCCCTGCGATTAGAAAATTTTCTTTTTTGATGACAAATGGAAATCTCTTTCCGTAATAATCTACAGCATCACCTATTGGTTCAAAGGCAACACTCTGTCTTTTTAGAATACGGTGCAATGAACGTTCCATAATGGCAAAAATTCTAGAATAATGATAGAGAAAGAAGTTGATTCTTGTTGCACTCATAAGAGCCATAGATAGGAGAGTTCTTAATTGAGTCATAGAAAAATCTTTATGTTCCGGAATGGTTTTTATGAGAGCCAAACGAGAGATCTCACAGATAGGTAGATCTTTTGTTAAATGTTCAATACCTTCAACTTTGCCATCTCTTTGCATAGGCATATTCTGAACAGGCGTATGTTCATTGATAAAAATGACTCGTACTGATCCGATATATTTTTTTGTTGCATTATGTTGCAAAAGATAGATAAATGACTGTTCATCCTCTTTATTCAAGAGAAAATTTCGAGATTCCAATACTTCCAGAGATGTGCCAAGTCTAGAAACAAAGACTTCTGCTCTTATATCTTTTACTGCTTGTAAATCTTTTTGTGTTGTGGCAAGGACAATAGAATATTCTTTTGTTAAGAGGTGAAAAGCTTTTTCAAGCACTAAGAATCCTTTTATAATTATATCGAGAGTATAGAATTTTTTTCGTTATATTTTGCTAAAAGATCATTTTTTGACATTTTTTTGACAATATTATTA
>Ga0164318_10002363_pt1 | contig 17479 bp, 15 predicted proteins | sample GuaBasSedimGuay9_FD_113734 | JGI IMG/M metagenome (GOLD analysis project Ga0164318, IMG submission 113734) | Subseafloor sediment microbial communities from Guaymas Basin, Gulf of California, Mexico - Guay9, Core 4571-4, 0-3 cm | ecosystem: Environmental > Aquatic > Marine > Hydrothermal vents...
AGGGAAGAAGTAGGGTCCAATCGCTGTGCCCATAAGCCCTGCAGGCAGCAGAGGGCGGCTTTGGTTCTGTTGGCCGCTGACGGAAAGCGCAACCTCCCCCCACCTCCAGGATTAACCATAGTCGTCGATGAACCGTCCGGCTATTGGACAGAGAAAAAGAATGAATTAAGGCAACAGCAAAAACCTGTTCACAGGGATTGGCGAACGGAGCCAGGGACCTATTCCCGCTCGGGAACCTAATGCCCTCCTATGCTACTATATTCCAATAGATAATCACCACTTTGCGGTCTTTGCGGCTTCTTTGCGAACTTTGCGGTTAAAAATACCTTCTGATACATCGCTTCTTATCTGTCCCGATAGGGACGAAAGTTTGTACGGAACAAAACTGGCCATTTATTCGGAGTGCCTTTAGTGACGATATGCCTTTCTTGGTTTTCATAAGTTTTCCGAATCTGGGATGATAGTTTTCTGCGGTTTTGCGTCAGTCAATGCACGTACCAATTTGTGAGATCGCTTTTCAGGGTCTCTCTCTGAGGTAGCAATTCTCTATTTCTATGAGGCCTAAACTCCAAGTCCCGAGTTCCAGGCAAAATGAGAGGGTTCAGCTCCAATTTTTCACTGCTGAGAAATCTCTTCCCCAGGCTGAAGCACTACATAGTCAGAATCTGCTGGGGAGTTGAGCATTGCCAGGCGCTCTTCTTTTATCCGGCTGAACTGGCTGAGATATTTAGGGTGTACCGATGAGGCGGAGGGTAGTTTCATCTTTAAGAAATTTATCTTTTTCCCGTTCCTGCTTATGGCGAAATAGAGATGGGGTCCGGTAGACAGGCCAGTGGAGCCCACATAGGCGATAACCTCTCCCTGTCGGACCTTTACCCCAGGTTTAATTCCCTTTGCAAAGCGGGAGAGATGGCAGTATGTGCTGGTGTAGCCGTTGGGATGGCGAAGTTTAAGAAACCTTCCGCCGTCGCGGTTCCATCCCTTCTTGATTACCACTCCGTCACCGATTGCAGACACAGGTGTACCTATAGGGGCGGCGTAGTCAATGCCCAGATGGGGGCGCCATATCCGCAGAATGGGGTGCAGTCGCCGATAGGAGAAGTGGGAGCTGATGCGTCGGTATTTAAGTGGAGCCCGCAGAAAGGCCTTTCGCAAAGACTTCCCCTCAAGGGTGTAGTAATCACAATGTCCAGAAGGGTCGCAGAAGAAGATGGCGGTGTGCTCCCCCGTCAATTTCCCATCGTATTGAGCAGCCAATATCCGTTTAGGCCGTTTGGCATCGCCTCTGTACTCCTCCTCCACTACCAGTTTGAATCTGTCGCCTTGGCGAGGTTCGGTGAGAAAGTCGATCTGCCATGCGAAGATATCGGCCAACTGCATTGCCACCTCGGCTGAATGTCCCAACTCCAAGACTGCCTCGTAGAGTGAACTGTTAATCTCCCCCTCTATCTTCACCACTCTGGTCTGGTTTTTCTCCTTGGCCGCTTCCAGGCTGCCCTGGGGAGATAAGTGAACGGAGTAGAGGTCTATTTCATTTGGCTGGTAGATAAATTCGGCAACCCTGCCCTGGCCGTCCAGTGCCAGTTGGTATCTGCTTCCCGCCGGGCATTTTCGGAGGTCAAACAACGGCTTCAGCGCCTTTTGAAGCTTGAACACCTCTTCAGGGCCAACTCCCTGCCCAACCAGGCAGAGATAGAGCGAGCTTCCTCTGGGAAGGACTCCTTTTAACCATTTAAGAGATTTATCCTCAGGGTAGTCTTCCTTGACGGCCGAAGGGGCATCAGATGGTGTTTGCTGAGGTTGGTTGACCACTTGAGGGGAGTTACCAGGTTTTACACTGTTTCGGCCGCCAAACCACCCTGCTAACAGAGCTGCCGCCAGTATGCCTAATACTATTCCCAAAGAGGGGATGTGTCTCAGAAAGTTCCTGGGGTTTGCCCGGGCCTCTGAGGGTTGCTGCTCTTCTTCATTTTCTGTTCTGGGGGTTAGGTCCATTACCACCTCCTTTTTCAAGCTCAATGTATGTAGAGGACTTTGCTCAACTCGTTGATCAGTGAGTGGCAATTGAATTCACCAATGACCAATGAGTAATGACTCAATGATAACCAGGAAGGAATTGACATAAGTTTAAGATTTATGTGGTTAGGAAGAAACATGAGCTGGCTTCTTATTCTTCCAGGAACCCTTTTCTCCCTTTACCCAGATAGGCCCGTTTCACCTCTCGATTCTGCAGCAGCTCTGAGGTCTCTCCTTCGAGGATGATTTTGCCAGTTTCCAAGACATAGCCTCTGTCGGCCAAGGAAAGGGCCATTTTGGCGTTCTGTTCCACCAACAGGATGGTGGTGCCTGACTCTCTTAAGTCTCGAATAATCTGAAGTATCTCTTTGGCTACAATGGGGGCCAGTCCCATTGAGGGCTCATCCAAAAGAAGCAGTTTGGGCTTTGACATCAGAGCTCTTCCTATGACCAGCATCTGCTGTTCGCCTCCGCTGAGGGTTCCGGCCGGTTGAGACCTCCTTTCCTTCAGCACAGGGAAGAGTTGAAAGATCCGTTCTATCTCTCGGGAAATCTGCCGACGTCTTTCTCTCCGGAATCGCTGGTAGGCTCCCAGTTCTAAGTTCTCTAACACTGTCAGTGGGGTGAATATCTGCCTCCCCTCTGGTACCTGTGATATCCCCAGTGAGACGATCTCCTCTGGTGAACGCCCGATTAGAGAGACACCATCCAGGGTGATCTCCCCCTTCGCCAAGGGCACAAGTCCGGAGATGGCATGCAGCAAGGTGGACTTACCTGCCCCATTGGCCCCTATCAGACAGACGATCTCTTCTGGCAGCACGTGCAGAGAGACCCCTTTGAGGGCCTGAATGGCCCCGTAATAAGCCTCCAGATTTCTTATCGTAAGCACTATCTTCCTTTGAAATCCTCTCCTAAATAGGCTTTAATGACCTCTTGGTTGTCTTGAATCTCTGCTGGTTTGCCTTCAGCGATCTTCTTGCCGTAGTTTATCACCAGGATTTCCTCGGAGATGTCCATTACCAGTTCCATATCGTGCTCCACCAGAAGGACAGTAAGTCCCATCTGGCGGATTTTCAGGATGAGTTTTCCCAATTGGACGGTCTCATGGCTATTAAGTCCCGCAGCGGGTTCATCTAAAAGGATCATCCGGGGTTCGGCTGCCAGGGCCCGGGCGATCTCCAATGTTCTCTGCTGGGCAAAGGGAAGGCTGAAAGCGGGGCGTTGACTCTGGTCTGCCAATCCCACCAATGCGAGTTTCTCTAAGGCCACAGCAGCGGTTTGTTTCTCCTCTCTCCTAAATTTGGGCAGTCGGCAGATGGCAGAGAACAACCCTGAACCCATCCTCTGGTGGCAACCCACCATAACATTCTCCAGCACCGTCATATTCTCAAACAGCCTCACATTTTGAAATGTCCGTGCCAATCCTAAGGAAGCGATAGTGTGGGTTTTCAGCCCAGTAATGGTTTGGCCGTTGAATCTGATCAGACCGCTGGTGGGTGGGAGAAGTCCGGTGATCAGGTTGTATACCGTGGTTTTGCCGGCGCCATTGGGGCCGATAATCGATTTAATCTGTCCGGTTTCCACCGAGAAGCTTAGATTGTCAACGGCCACTACCCCCCCGAAACTCTTCTTTAAATTGACTGCTTCCAGGATTGCCATAGAATCTACTCCTCGTTGGTCTGCGAGACTGGGGAGGCTGTCCATCTGCTCTTTAACAGGTCTACAGTTGTTCGGGTCAGCCCCTTGGGCATAAATATCATAACCACCATAAGGAGCAGTCCATAGATCACTATGTCATAGTCCTCGGCCACCCTGAGGCATTCAGGCAGTATGGTGAGGAAGGCGGCTCCGAGGACAGAACCCCAAATGCTGGCCATTCCTCCCACCACTACCATGGTTACCAGCTCTATTGAGAACTTGAATCCGAAGGTGGATGGGCCAATGAATCCCATAAAGTGGGCGTAGAGGAATCCAGCCAGACCGGCGTAGGCGGCGCTGAGGGCAAAGACCTGAAGCTTGTACCTGGCGGTGTCCACCCCTAAGGTGCGAGCAGCGGTTTCACTGCCCTCCACTGCCCGCAGTGCCCGCCCTATACGAGAGTTGACAATGTTGCGGGAAAGCATTAGAACCCCTACTGCCATCGTCCAGACCAGAAAATAGTACTTCAAATCGGTATCCAGCTTGAATCTTCCTATGGAGATACCAGGGATTCCCATCAGGCCTGAGGAGTCACCGGTAAGCCAACTGAGTTGTCGCAGCACAATGTAGACCACCATTCCGAAGCCTAAGGTGGCCATAGCTAGGTAATGACCCTTCAGTCTCAGGGTGGGAAGGCCGATGAGATAGGCCACAGAAGCGGTCAAAGCCACCGCTGCTGGCAGGGCCAGCCAGGGAGAGCAACCGTACTTTGCTGTGAGAAGGCCTGAACAGTAAGCCCCTATGCCGTAGAAGGCTGCATGCCCTAAGGATATCTGCCCCGCATATCCCATCAACAGGTTTAACCCCACTACAATGATGGTGTTGATACCCACAAAGACCATCACATTTATGTAGTAAGGGTTGTTTACTGTCAGAAGGGGGAAAAGGGCCAGACAGAGGATAAATATGGCTATCCCCCAGCGGCCGGAGGGTAGCTTTCTTAGGTTTTTGGCCATTGGTTATTGGTCATTACTCTGTTCGAGGCAATCCTGAAATGGCAGTTTGCCACTTAGCGCTTCCTGGTCAGCGGTCGTTGTCTCTCAGGGGCGTCCCAGTATTCCCCTGGGTCGGAGGAAAAGCACTGTCAGCAGGATACAGAAGGCGGTAGCGTCTTTGTAGCTGGAGGAGAGAAATCCTGCCCCCAAGGACTCCAGGATACCCAGGAGGAATCCGCCCAGGATAGCCCCAGGGCTGCTGCCCAAGCCGCCGATTATGGCTGCACAAAAGCCCTTCAGTCCCAGCATCGTGCCCACATCGTAAGAAGAGAAGGTGACCGGGGAGATGATGATGCCGGCCACTGCCCCTATGGCAGCGCTCAGGGCAAAAGAGCACATAGCCATCTTCCTCACATTGATTCCCACCAGAGTTGCAGCCAGTCGGTTGGCCGCCGAAGCCCGCATCGCCTTGCCCAAGATGGTATATTCGAAAAACAGATGAAGCAGAAGCATCACTGAGAGGGTTATGCCCAGTATCCACAAGTGTTGGGGAAGGATTGTGGCCCCCAAGATGTGAAAAGGTTTGTCTCCAGAAAAGGAGGGAAGCCGTACTGCATCCTTTCCCCAGATGAGCATCGCCACCCCCTTAAGGAAGATCGAGGCCCCAATAGTGATTATGATCAAGGTGATTATTGAGGCGCCCTTAAGGGGATGAATCGCCAGCCTCTCAAACAGAAGGCCAACGGCAGTCACCAAGAGCACGGAGAGAAGAGCGGCGCACAACAGAGGCAAACCAGTAGTGGCCAGGGATACAGCGATCATCCCCCCCAGCATCACAAACTCTCCCTGGGCAAAGTTGATAATCCCAGTCGTATTGTATATTATGGTGAATCCAAGGGCGATGAGAGCGTAGATGCCACCGATGGTTATCCCGGTGATAACATATTGGACAACTTGGCTGTAAGTGGTCATATGTTTAAGATCTGTGAGATTAATGAGCAGATGAAGTGGAAACAGCTTTTTGAAAATATAGCCAAATTGGCGACTGAAGGCAACCTTTTTTTGAGGTGCAAGAGAGCCGTACCTAGGAAAAAGCCACCCTCGCCCTTCTGGCGAAGGTGGCCCCTCCCAATTATGTAGTTTCCAGCCTGAGGCCCATCCGCAGTCTCATCTGCTCCTACTTCAGCAGTCTCCAATTGCCGTCTCTGATAGTGACCATAACGAAGGCCTCTTTGGTCAAACCGTTGTGTTCAGTGGGGGAGAAGTTAAATATCCCTCCGGTGCCTATGAAGTTACGGGTATTTTCTATCTCATCCCGGATCTTTGCCTTGTCTGGACCTGCCTTCTTTAGGGCGCTGACCACCAGTTGCAGGGCATCCCAGGCATGGCCCCCGAAGGTATCGGCGCTACGACCGTATTTCTGCTGGAAGTCGTTGGCGTATTTCAGCAAGAGGGATTTTTGCGGGTCACTGTCGGGGAGCTCTTCGGCCACAATGAGTCTACCTGCCGGGAAGACAACTCCCTCTGCCGCCTCTCCAGCCAGTTCAATAAACTTCTTGTTGGCAATGCCGTGGCTCTGGATAAGCGGAATTTGCATTCCCAGTTGTCTCATATTTCTGGCCACAATAGCCGGCCCAGGATTTGTTCCCCAGCATATCACTGCCTGGGCATCTGTGCCTTTGATCCTGGTTAACTGGGCGGTCATATCCGGGTCTTTCTGGCCGAACTCCTCGTGGGCTACAACCTGGATGCCTGCCTGAGGGGCCTGTATGTCAAGCTGCTCTTTTCCACTTATCCCATAGGGATTAGAGACGTTGATTATGGCGATTTTGTCGATATTGCGTTCTTTTAGATAGTCTATGATCTTGGCTACGGCCAGCACGTCGGACTGGGGAGTCTTAAAGACCCATTTCTTGACAGGCTCGACAATCTTTATGCTGGCGGCACATGAGATAAGAGGGATTTCGGCTTTTTGGACCTCATCTATGATCGCCAAAGTGGTGCCGCTTCTGCTTGGTCCTATGATGGCCAGAACCTTATCCTTATAGATAAGTTTCTTGACCGCCATACGGCATTTGGTCTCATCTCCGGCGGTATCGTAAATGATCACTTTCAGCCGATGGCCATCGATCCCGCCGGCCTGATTTATCTGATCTTCCAGCAACTTCACTGTGTCCCTCTCTGGGGTTCCTAAGGGGGAAGCCGGTCCAGTGATGGCAAAGATGGCCCCTATCTTATAAACTTTCTTCTCCTTAGCACAGCCAGAGATCAACACAAAGAGGAGCACTGGTAAGCAGAACAGCCACATCAACTTCTTATTTAATCTGAACATCTCCCCTCCTATTGTGCTTTTCAGGGGGAGCGCCCCGGTTGATGAGAGCCCTCCCCCCGAGGGTTTCCACTAGAGTGTTGCCCTCTCTGAGCCCGCTGCTACGCGAGGGGCAGCACTGTCAGAAGGTGAAAGCAAACTGCGACCGGATACCCCAGGCATTGTCAGCCTCGATGGGTTTGTTGGCAGCATCGAAGCCTTTGATGCGCCCGTCGAAGAAATTGCCAGGGAGCACGTAAGCGAAGATGAATTGATACGAGAAGTGCTTGTTAATGAGGCAATTTACAATCGTATCAATCTCAATGCCGATGTTTTTGCCCGGGTCAAAGGAGGCCCCGGTATTATCCTTAATCGGCTTGGGCTCCGTTGCCATCAGGTAGATGAACTGCTCGGCTCCACTGAGCCATTTGTTCAGCTTCCATCTGGCTGAGGCTTTCAAGTAGGTGGTGTTTTCCAACCCTGGGGCCAGGGCCTCCCTCACGCCCACCGTTCCCTTCCCGAAGCGGGAGCTGTTCCAGATCCAGTGAATGAACCGATATTCATAGGCCCACGCATATGGATAGAACGGTCCCGGCGGGATATACGCCTCATTCTTGTCCTTTGTATCCACGTCATCCCCGGACCCCAGGCCCACTTCCAACCCCAGCTTAAAGATGCTAAGGGGAGGAAGTCCTACTCCGGCCATAAAGGCATATCCGGCGATGTCCACATCTGTCGGATTCACCGTCTTGGTGGACTTATCCTTACCGACCATATAGTCGAACTCGGCCTTATAGGTGAGAGGACCGATCTTTCCCTTACCTGTCAATCCGATGTTCGTGGTCGTGCGTTCGAGGCTGTCTACAATGGCAGGAGCCGGGGCCGCCTCGGAGGAGGAAATGTCCTTCTCGTGGGCGACGAAGAGGCCTAAGGTGTGAGGCCCTACGGCCTTGTTCACCGTAACGAAGTTGATGTCCGCGTCGTCATCTGCTTCACGGACTCCCTCGTATAGCTTGGCTGTACCCACAGAGACCTTCGCAAAAGGCAAGCATGCATCGGCCACGATAGCAAACGTCTTGCTGATCCCTGTGTTCAGATAGAGCCCGTTTCCGAACAGCAACGGCTGACGTCCGATCTTAAGGGAGACGGGAGCGAAGGGGAGATCCACCTTACCCCAGGCCTGCATCAACGTCATCTCCCAGTTCTCATCTTCGTTCACCGCCCAATCCCCTGCCACAGTCTCGCCGCCCTGAATCGTGTTATACTGAGCCAGGCCAGTCCCGTACACCTGTTTGTAAAACTGGAAGCACCCGCTCACATTTTCGATCGGCTGGAACTTCATCGTCAGCGTGATGTCGCCGTAGTAGTTCTTCCGGTTCAGCGATCCCCTGTCTGAATCATCGTTGAAGTCCAGGTTGTACCAACGGCCCCGGTAGATAATCTTGCCCGACACGTCTATCTTCTTCGGATTCTCCTCGGCCTCAGACGACGCCAAAGCCTGCGCGGCATAGCTCAGAAGGAAGACAGACATCAAGAATACCACTATCGACTTTTTCATCTCTTGCTCCTTATTTGAAGAAATTTCCTTAAGTATCTGTCCAATTCCCTCTTTTTCTGTAGTTTAGCAGATAGTCATGACACCACCTCCCCTGACTGTTAGGGTTGTTACTATCCACATATGGCCCTGTTTTAAAGGGCATACACTTCATCTGCGCTCAACAGACGGATACCGCTTTTCTGGAGCAACGCAATGGACCTGTCAGGATTTTCCACCCTGAAGATCACCACCGCGTTTCGGCCCGATTTTTCCACAAATGCATACATGTACTCCACATTGATACCGCCGGAGTCACAGACTGCCAGTATTTGGGCCAGACCCCCCGGCCTATCCTCCACCTCCATCGCCAGCACCTCAGTCTGGCTAATGGTGAAGCCAGAGTTCTTTAGCACCTGTTGAGCCATGTCAGGTCGGTCCACAATCAGCCTCAGGATGCCGAAGTCCGAGGTGTCGGCCAGAGAGAGGGCCCGAATGTTGATGTCCGCTTTCTTCAAAACCTCGCTCACCTCGTGAAGCCGGCCGGAACGATTCTCCAGAAAGACCGAAATCTGTTTGACTAACATTTTCCAAAGCCTCCTGGGAAGTCAGTTGTTATGACTGCTGTGATTAAATTTGATAGTACGTGAAGCGTGAATACATGAAACGTGAAGACGTCATATCCAAATGGCTATGCTCGGGTCAAATGCCCCACCAGTCTGTAGCATAGCCCTTTGGACGTGAAATCTCACAGGCCTAACAGGCTTGCACTGTTGGTCCACAGGATCTTCTCCTTGGCCCAGTCAGGGATATCCAGTTCCAATATCTGCCTCACCTCAGCCTTTTGGTCAGTCCAGGGCGAATCGGTGCCAAACAGAATTCTGTCGAAGCCATGCTTCTCCATAATCTCAATTATTCTATCGGTTCCTAAGTGTCCAAATGTATAAGAAGTATCAAAGTACAATTCCTTGCCTACGAGATGTTGCTCAACTTCGTCCCACATTTGGAATCCGCCCAGGTGCGCAGCTATAACCTTCAGGGCAGGGAAGTTATCCACCACCTGGGAGATTCTCTGCGGGGAACCGTGGAACGGGGCTGAGAAGGCGATATCCTCACCAGCGTGAAACAGGACGATCAGCCCAACCTCGGCAAGCTTCTCATATATTGGGAACATGGACCGACTGTCAGGATAGAAACCCTGATATTCAGGGTGGAGTTTGACCCCGAGCATCCCCAGTGCCTTTATCCGGTCGACCTCCTCTTCCCAGTGGTTCTGGCCAGGATAAATGGTGCCAAAACACAGCAATCCGTTGCCTACTACCCGGCCAGCCCAGTCGTTGATGACCCTAACCTGGGAGGGCTTGGTGGAGACCGGTTGAAGCACTGAGATGTTTATGCCCGCCTTTTTCATCGAGGCCTTAAGCTGGGAGACCGTGCCGTTCAGGATTGCCCGGGTGTGGCTCATCCCTTCTATCGCCCTGATTGCCCTTGGGGCTATTTCGTCTGCAAAGGCGTGGGTGTGAATGTCGATAATGTTAGTCATTGCTCATTAGTTAAAGCTGACCAGAGGCTTGAGCTTTCATTTTGGCTCAGATAACTCTCTTGTCAATCACCCGCTTGGCTTTCCCCATGCTCCGTTCGATACTCTTAGGTTCTACCAGCTTAACTTTGGTGCGCAGTGCCAGAACGCTCTCAATCTCGTCTTGAATCTTTTTCTCTAACGTTTCCAATTTTCTAACCTCATCGGAGAAGAACTTTTCGTCCACCTCCACCCAGATCTCCAGCTCATCCAGCCCTTTGGTTCTGGTCACTACCAATTGATAGTGAGGCTTAGCCTCTTCGATCTCCAGCAGCACGCTTTCTATTTGAGAGGGGAAGACATTGATACCCCGGATGACCAGCATATCGTCGGTTCTGCCCCTTAGCTTGCTTATGCGAGGAGCGGTTCTGCCACAGTGAGGACAGGGCTGATATGTGATGCTGGTTATGTCGCCGGTACGGTAGCGGATGAGTGGCATTGCCTTCTTGGTCAAGGTAGTGAGCACCAGTTCACCGTCCTGGCCCTCATCCAGCACCTCTCCGGTGTTGGGGTCGATGATCTCCGGCAGGAAGTGGTCTGCCCACAGGTGGAGTCCTTCTTTGCCAGGGCATTCGACTGCTACTCCGGGGCCTATGATCTCCGAAAGCCCGTAGATGTCACAGGCAGTGATACCCCAGGCTTTTTCCAGTTCGCGTCTCATCCCTTCACTCCAAGGCTCGGCGCCGAAGATCCCAATCCTCAGACTGGTTGAAACCGGATCAACCCCCATCTCAGAGGCAACCTCGGCCATATGAAGGGCATAAGAGGGGGTAGAGGTAAGTATAGTAGCTCCAAAGTCTTGCATCAGCCTTATCTGCCTTTTTGTTCCTCCAGAGGAGACGGGGACAACAGTTGCCCCCAGCTCCAGTGCTCCATAATGGAACCCCAAACCTCCGGTAAATAGTCCGTATCCATAAGCGTTGTGGACAATATCCTCCGGTGTTCCGCCAGTGCAGGCGATGGTTCTGGCCATCACTTCGGACCATAGAGCCACATCCTCCCGGCTGTAAGCAACCACGGTAGCGGTGCCGGTGGTGCCAGAGGAGGCGTGGATTTCTACGATATCTGCCAGAGCAGTGGTAAGCATCCCGAAAGGATAGTTCTTCCGCAGATCATCCTTGGTGGTGAAGGGCAGATGGGTGAGGCTTTCTAAGGAGGTTATCTGGGAGGGGACAATCGCCTTTTCTGAAAGCTTCTTCCGGTAGAAAGGGACTTTCTCATACACGGTTTCTACCAGTTTTCTTAAGCGTCTGACCTGCAAAGTTTCAAGCTCTTTCCTCTCCAGACGCTCGTATTTCTCATTCCAGAACATAAAGTTTCCTCCTGGATTGGGCTATTTGTGGATGAGAACCCTGGACCTTGAACGGTTCCGGCCGTGGAGCAGGCAGGAGTGCATGGGGATAATTAAGCAGAAGGATGTGTTGAGGTTGCACGAGGCTGGGTTTGTGAAACCAGCCTCGTGCAGTCAGGACAGAGTGGTCTATTGGGAGATACCCAATAGTTCTTTCGCTTTATCTGCAGCAGAGGCAGCGTCAGGGGCATAGCCGTCGGCACCTATCTCATCGGCATACTGTTGTGTTACCGGTGCCCCGCCAATCATGGTCTTCACCCGCTCCCTTACGCCAGCACTTCTCAGGCTCTCGATAACCGTTTTCATCCCTGGCATCGTCGTGGTCAGAAGGGCAGACATAGCCACTATGTCCACCTTCTGGTTCTCCACAGCCTCGATAAACTTCTCCGGCCCCACATCGATACCTAAATCGATGACCTTAAATCCTGCTCCTTCCAACATCATCGCCACTAAGTTTTTACCAATGTCGTGCAGGTCTCCTTTCACTGTCCCGATTGCAACAGAACCTATCTCCTGAACGCCTGTGCTCGTCAGCAAGGGTCTTAACACATCCATAGCGCTGTGCATAGCCCGGGCAGCGATTAATACCTCGGGCACATAGACCTCATTCTTCTTAAATCTCTCTCCTACCACATTCATTCCGGCGATGAGCCCCTGGTTTAAGATCTGTTCCGGGGGAATCCCTTCTTTAACGGCCTCTTGTGATAACCGCTTGGTCTCCGAGGCATTTCCCTTGATGAGATTCTCCGCAATTGCCTGCAGCTCTGCCATCCATCTCCTCCTTTTAGTCATGCCAGTCGACAAGTTAAGCTAAATACCCTCTACTTGTGTTGAAATGGATTCAGTGCGCCCACAGGGAATCGAACCCCGAACCTACGGATTAAGAGTCCGTTGCTCTGCCAGTTGAGCTATGGGCGCACGGTAGTTAACCCCTAAAATAGCAAATCGAAGGTGGCTTGTCAACAGAAAATTGATTGAATGTTGGAAAAATGTCATACCCAATATTGCCTTCGACAAGAAGAACTTGCTTCTGGGCTCTTCTGATGCTATATTTTCCTCTGCCCGCTCTGGGAAGAAAAAAGGAAGCCTCCGGCATCCTGTATCCCTGTGCCCCCGGGGATGTGAGGGCGCGGAGGAGATAGGCAATAAGAAGGGGGAAGTTTATGGAAAGACTTAAGGAGAAGTTAAAGCAGATAGACGGCAGGGGATACAAGGCCTACAAGACGATAGAGGGGGAGTATAAATTTCCTGATTTTACTCTCTTGATTGATCATGTGCAGGGGGACCCTTTTGCTTCTCCCTCCCGGCTCAGGGTTCGGCTCTCTCAGCAGAGGGCGGGATTTCCGGCTGAGCTGTTCGAGAACGAAAGCCGCAGAACCGCTCTGGAGGATTACTTGGTGCGGAGCTTTGCAGATGCTATCCGCAGGTATGTCCGGGGAGGACGGGGCACAGGCAGAAGTGGGCTGGTGGCCATAGCTCCCTGTGGGCAGGAGATCCTGAAACGCTCCGCCGTGGTGGTGGGCGAAGACTACATAGAGGCCAGATTTGTTGTGGGACTGCCGGCCCGGGGGAGAACAATTCTGGGCACCCAGGCCAGTGAAATCCTCTTCCAGGAGCTTCCTGTTGTCGTGCGCAGGTCACTTTTTTATGGAAACTTAGATCTGCACTCCTGCCATCGGCAGGTGGAACTGGCAGAGGATCAGGATTTCATCCGCAGTTCTCTGAAGGAAAAAGGCCTGGTGGCCTTCCTGGCCAACGGTTCACTGTTGCCCAGAAGAAGCGGGATAGACGACCGGCCGATGCCAAAGCCTCCGGCGGTGCCCCTGCTCTCTCCCCAAAGCCTGGAGGTGAGCTTCTTAACCCCCAACTCAGGCACGATAAAGGGGATGGGAATTCCCCAAGGGGTCACCCTGATCGTAGGCGGAGGCTACCACGGCAAATCTACACTGCTCAGGGCATTGGAACGGGGGGTTTACAACCATATCCCTGGCGATGGCAGAGAATGGGTTGTCACCAATCCCCATGCGGTCAAGATCAGGGCCGAAGACGGCAGAAGTATAGAGAGGGTGAATATAAGCCCTTTCATAAACAACCTCCCCGGCGGGAAAGATACCACTGCCTTCTGTACGCAGGATGCCAGCGGCAGCACTTCCCAGGCGGCTAATATAATGGAAGCGCTGGAGATGGGAGCCGAGCTTCTGCTGGTCGATGAAGACACCTCCGCCACCAATTTTATGATCCGCGACCAGAGGATGCAGCAGTTGGTCTGCAAAGAGAAGGAGCCGATCACCCCTTTCATAGACAAAATAAAGTCACTCCACCATAATCTGGGCGTCTCCACTGTCCTGGTGCTCGGCGGCTCAGGTGACTATTTCGATGTGGCCGACCTGGTCATAATGATGGACTGCTACCTGCCTCAGGATGTGACGGCAGAGGCAGGGGCCATTGCCCGGAGATATCCGTCTCGGCGCCGCCCAGAAGGGGGGCCCGACTTCGGAGAGCTGACCCACAGGATACCTCTGCCGGAGAGTTTCAATCCCAGAAGAGGAAGCAGGGAGGTGAAGATTCAGACCAAGGGACTTCACACTATTCTGTTTGGCACCACCTCCATCGACCTCTCCTGCGTCGAGCAGGTGGTTGACCCCGGACAGACCAGGGCAGTGGGCGATGCTGTGCTCTATATGGCAAGAAGATATGTGGATTCCCGGCGCTCCCTGCGCCAGGGGATAGAAGAGCTTCTGAAGGATATTGGCCAAAAGGGCCTGGATATTCTGGCCCCCTTTGGAACGGTGCTGGGTGACTATTCTATGCCCAGAAAGTATGAGATCGCGGCAGCGATAAACAGGATGAGGACATTGAAGGTGAGGGCTGGGCCCCAGGGTGAGCGAAGCGATGGGAAAGTGTAGGTCTCACGGCGTTAGCATAAGCCTAGCGAAGTTATCTGCGTTCTCCCAGGCGTCGCTGGGTCTTAAGGTACATCCAATAGGGGCCTCTTTCTCGTTGTCTCTATCCTTGACCGTAATCTTCCAGCCCATCACCTGGCCGGCTTTCAGATTGTGCAGTCGGCTCTGCTGGGGGGACTCGCCCAGGAAGTCCCAGACGTTTTGGGCCAGTTCATAGCAGATGGTCTTGCCATCGTATCTGGCAGCATATTTGGCGTAGGGTGCTTTCAAAGACCAACCCAACTTCTCCTGGGGCCCGAATAATCCAAAGCAGGCCGACCTGTCTGGGGGAAGATAGAGGAAATACTGCTGTGCCTGGGCACTGTTGTTCTCCCCTCGGTAGTTGCCGCCGGAGCCGTCGGCGTCGATGAAGAGCTCTAACAGGTCGTAACGCCACATCTTTTGGGCCTGTTCCCTGGGCAGTGTCAGAAGTTTGTCATCCGTCACCTTCACCGCGTGGTAGAGCATGTTGGTCTCCGGGCTCCAGGCGACTTTCACTTCCACGCCGAAGTCCTCCTCAGGGACATCCCAACGGGCGAAGGGAAACTCATCCGAGGTAGAGAAGACCGGAGCCAGCCACTGCCAGTCGCTTAAGTCCCCATCCACCTTTATCTCGGTTCCCTCAGGTATCCGTCTGGCCAGGTAGATCGGGCCGGTGGCCTTGCCATCAACACCCACCGGCAGGGCAACAACTGCCACCGTCATTAGAACAAGATGTTTCAGAAGTCTCATCTCTCACTCCCTCACAAGTAAGTGTCCAAAATGTTTGGGCGTCTTTGGAGTGCGCAAACCTTGTTTGCGCTGCGCCAACCCGGTTGACGCAATCCGAACGACGTACAGAGTTTTCGACCACCCGGTTAATGCAGGGATTATAGTCCTGATCTGTCTATCAGTTGAAGCCTCAGATGGGCCTCCCTGGCCTCAGGGCTCTCAGGATGCTCTGCCACCAATTTCTGCAACACTGTTCTGGCACCGGCAGGGTCTGCGGCCAGTTGATAGGCAGTGGCCAGCTCCAGGAGTTCACCGGGGCCGTTTAAGAGAGAACCAATCTGCTTAAGTCTATTCAATGCCTCTTCATTGCTGTTCAAGGCGATAAAGGTTCTGGCTATCTGAAGTCCGATCAGCGGATCCTTGGGTGAAAGAGTCCAGGCCTTCTGGAACTGGGCCAGGGCCTTGTTGTAGTCTCCTTGCTCCCAGGCCAGCTCCCCCAGGAGCAGTTGTGCCTGAGGGTTGCCTTCCTCTGCCAGCTTCTCCAGCCCTGAGGCCAGATCCTCTGCTCTCTCCAGCGCCTCCTGCTCCAGCGGCTCCCTCTCTTCCGGCGGCACCCCATAGCAGCCAATTACCACTCTCCCATCTTGGCGTGGGCCTAAGTGAGACTCCAGGACCTCCAGATAGGTCTGCCGGGCCTGGCTGTCTCTGCCTGCCTTTTGGTAGATGTCGCCCAGCAGCAAGAGGAGCTCGTCGGGCAGATATTGTTTACGGCTCTCGAAGACCTGGGCCACACCGTCACACCTGCCGAAGGTGAGGGCCAGCCTTCCCATCGCCAGCAGGGCCGAGGTCACCACCTCCTCAGAGACTTCTTTCTCCCCTATGGCTAATATCGCCTCATACTGCTCCAGCGCCTTCTGGTAGTCGCCTTTCGCCCGGTAGCAAAGGGCGATCTTCTTGATGTAGTGGACCTTTAGACTCAACCGGGCCTGGGGGCTGAAGCGCTCGTCACCCTGGCACTCGTCTATCAGCCCCTGGTAGCCTTCGATAGCGGCGTCAAATTCCCTGGCCTTTCTGAGGCTGTCGGCCTCCAACTCCCTCTGGGCCATGTCCTCGGTTATGACTACCTTCAACTCTTTAGAGCCTTTGGAGAAAACCTGCGTCTTGGCCCCCACCGAACCGGCACAAAACAGAAGGAAGACAGAGCCCAAAAGCCATCTGGCAAGAACTCTCATCAGCAGTCCCCCTTTCGTTTTACTGCAATAGCAGCATCTTTCTTGTCTTGATGAAATCCCCGGCTATCAAACGGTAGAAATATACACCGCTGGCCACCCGATGGCCGCCCTCGTCGGTGCCGTCCCACTGTACCTTATAGCGCCCGGGGGCCTTTGTCTCACTTACCAGGGTCTTAACCTTCTGTCCCAGGAGGTTATAGATGAGAAGCCTGCATCTCACTGTTGCCTGTCCGGCGGAAGGCTGGGCAGCCTGCCGACTTGTGCCAGGGATGCTGAAGGCTATGGTGGTCGCCGGGTTGAATGGATTAGGGAAGTTGGGGAGAAGCTCGTACCTGCTGGGGGGCACTACCTTCACCAAGGCCTTAACCTGCCAGCTATGGCCAGTTCTATTCTTAAGCACTAAGGGAAGCTCGCCTGATGTCCCTGGGGTCACTTCTCCTACCTGTAAGTTCAAGCTCAGCTTCTGTTCAGCCCCGGCTGGCACATCTACCGGGGTAGTGCCAGTTATCTTAAGCCATCCGGGAAGGTCACTGTTCACGGCCACATCAACGGAGTCAAGGGCTGTCTTTCTCTGGTTTACAACGAGTATTGAGATCTGGTTAGTACCAGGTTCAAGCTCCAGCACCGGCAGAGAAGAGGCCTGCACGGATAGAGCCAACCCCAGAATTAAGGTCACGCCCAAACATATGCGTCTCATCTCTCTGTCACCTCCTTTGGGGAATGGATTACCAGCAGCCGCCTTGCGGGGTGGCGGATTTGGTGTTTGAATAGGAACCAGCCTCGTGGTCTTGGTTATATCCTCTGACCGTGAAATAGTAGGTGACTCCATTGGTCAATCCTGTGATAGTCTTATTGGTGACATCGCCTACATCTATCAGCCAGTACTGAAACGGATTCAGTCGATAATAGTACACCTCATATCCCGCAGCACCTCCGGAGGGAGCTGTCCAATAAAGTGTTACTTTATGATCCCCCGGTGAGGCCGTGTTCAGGGTGGGTGCCCCCGGCCGGGTTGCGGCGTCATCGGTATTGGAATAGCCTGAATTGAGGTGCTCGGTGTAGGCCCGCACCCGATAGTAGTGCTTTGTATTGGTATTTAGGCCGCTGTCGTAGTAATAGGTGTTGGTGGTTGAGGTGATCTGGGTCCAACTGCCTCCGTAAGGCTTTCGCTCA
>Ga0164318_10002364_pt1 | contig 17478 bp, 19 predicted proteins | sample GuaBasSedimGuay9_FD_113734 | JGI IMG/M metagenome (GOLD analysis project Ga0164318, IMG submission 113734) | Subseafloor sediment microbial communities from Guaymas Basin, Gulf of California, Mexico - Guay9, Core 4571-4, 0-3 cm | ecosystem: Environmental > Aquatic > Marine > Hydrothermal vents...
ATCATGAGTAAGTATCAGATAGGTAATGAGTTTACCCCTGAGCAGATAGATGATGTGGTGGCATTTCTAAAAACCCTTGAGGGAGAGTTAGTGAAGTACGATATTAAATAAAGGGTATAATTCCATAATCACATTAAGGAAGCTATATATGCTTGGTAGAATTTTAAAATATGTTAAAATGTCTCCACTGCTCATAAGTGTAAATCTGTTGGCACTTACTCTTTTTCTTACTTTTGCCAATATTGTTGTAGATAAAAATGCCAGCTTTGCCTGGGATGAAAAGATAAGATTGCTGATCAATACAATTAGAACCCCTCAACTGGATCATGGGGTAGAACTTTTTACAGATCTAAACAGTATGACAGGAGTGGTATTTTTCTCTCTACTGGTACTGACTATTCTTATCTATAATAAATGGTTTAAAGATATTCAATTCTATATAGTCTCTGTAATCGGTGCTTCCATTCTATTTATAGCAGTAAAATACAATGTGCAGCGTATTCGTCCCAGTTTGGAGATCGTTGATATAGGGGGATACTCCTTTCCCTCCGGCCATACCACTGTATCTACAGCGACGTCACTTGCACTGTATTTGATATTTATCAGGAAATTAAAGTCTGAAACCTTGCGCATACTTTTAGTACTTATTTGTCTGGCATGGCCATTAATGATCGCTGCATCACGTGTATATTTGGATGTACATTGGCTAAGTGATGTATTGGCAGGATTGGGACTGGGAGTTTTTTGGGTGACTTTACTTACATTTTTTTTCAAAAAAAGTGAAGTTAAAAAATGAGGTGAAGATTCCCTGGAGTTATCTCCAGGAAAGAGAGATAAAAGTTAAAATTCAAATCTCTTTTTAGTTAGTGTGATAAATTCAGTCACACTTTTGTCTGTAATCTCAAGCTTCTTAGCTGCTTTTGGATTTACAACATAGTATCCAAACTTCACAACTACTGTATCACCTTCTTTGAGAACATCATTATATTTCACTGTACGTGTTTCAAGTGCTTTGATGGATGTATCAGAGATGATTGCATCTGCCAACCATGGCATAGATGGTTTTCCGTCTGTCCCTATGACCCTTGCAAAAGATTCTATTTTAAGATCTATGATCTTACCATCTCTTTCAATGCTGACTTTTAACTGGTTCAGTCTCAGAGGTTGAGGGAAAAGTGTATGTGTTGCTTCATTTTTGATGTTTACATTAAATCCATTAGCATTTTTGTCTAAAGAGAGTTTTATATATTTTGAAAGTAGTACCGGTGTAGTGTTATGTATACTTTGACCATGGAAAGCATGTGTTGCACTCTCTTTTTGATTTGCAAGAGAACCTTGAACCTGAGGAAGGTGGCATGAAACACAGCTCTCTTTAGAGTCTCCCTGTTTTACTTCAAGATCACATACTGCAAAGCCTTTACTGTTTTGTTTGTGAGAGTGACAACCCATACAAGAGTCACCATTATAATATCCCTCATTACTGTAGTCTATGTCATGGTATGGTGAACCGGATTTTTTTGTAAACATTCCAAAGAAGCTGCTCTCTTCTTTAAATACAACTTTTGTTCCTTTTTTTTCTTTATCGGCAGAAAAAAAGTATTTCTTTTTAGATGTAAGTATGTTTTTGTTTACTTTTGTATGTTTTTCAACACTCTCTATCTTATGACACTGTTGACAGGAGATAGGCTCTGTTCTTTGTATCTCATTGTCTGCAAGTTTGCTTTTACCGTTCATTACATCGTGGTCTGAAGGTGTATGGCATTTAGCACATTTGTAGTTTCCTTTGGCTTTTGCAGGGTGTTTGTCCCATACTGCTTTATGTACTACATCCTTATAGATAGATGACTTGTTGTGTATAGAGTTTTGATACTCTGCAAATATGACAGGATGGCAGCTCTTACAGGTTGTATTTTCCAGTGTGGCATAAGTTTGTGATGTCGCTGCTAAAAGTAGCAGTAAAGTGATCCATGATTTCATAAATAAGTTTCCCTTTTAATAATTATAAGTTAAGCATTATATTTAATTAGGAGTTATTTTATCTTGATTTAAATCAACGTACAATTTTCAATATAAAAAGATGGCAAAAGAGCATCATAAAATTTTAGGGATATAACAAAAATGGAATATCTTTATATAGGACTTGTCATACTCTTTATTTCAGTACTGCCTGTAGTTGGCTTTGTTATGGATGAGGAGAACAACAATTAGTACTTTTTTGTTCTAAATCAACTTACCAACATTAAAAAATTGCTATTATCCTTTATTCAATTAAGGATGACGTTATGCAGAAAACAATAACTTCTTTTTTTATCATTTTGACGCTATCATTGCCACTATTGGCAGAAAGCGGTAAAAAAGTATTTGAAACATACTGTTGGGGATGCCATCATCAGACAGCAGTGGCTTTTGGACCTCCATTTTCAGAGATTGCTTCAAAGAGAACAGTAGAAGAGATACAGGCAATGATCACCGATCCTGCCTCTGTCTCCAAAGTACTGGGATATAAAAGAAATGCAATGCCTGCGTTTACTTTAAAACCTGAAGAACTCAAAGCAATTACAGCGTATATTCTCTCTTTTAACGATGAAGATCCCACTGATGTAAATGAAAGCAAAGAACTTAACGGTACAAAAGTAAAAGAGCCTTATCCCAATATAGCACTAACCAAGGAAAATAAATAATGTTTAGACTCTCCAACCTACTCAAAACAGTCACCGCAGGAAAGCCTGCACGTGTACTTGACGGAAGTATTGCCATTTGGAACTTTACAAACCGTTGTAACCTCTCCTGTCTGCACTGTTATTCTAAAGCAGATCTTGATGCGGTAGATACACTCACCACTGAAAACATCATGGAAACACTGCCAAAGCTCAAAGCCAACGGAGTGAAGTTCCTCATCTTCTCCGGGGGAGAACCTTTGACAAGAAAAGATATTTTTGATATTGCTGAACGCTGTAAAGAGTTGGGTATTGTCACGTATCTTTCTACAAACGGACTTTATGTCAAAAAGAGCAATGCCGAGCAGATATTGGATACTTTTGACTATATTGGTATCTCTATCGATGGAAGCCCTGATGTGCATGATGCATTTAGAGGGCTAAAAGGCTCTTTTGTGGAGTCCATGAAAGCGGTTGATCTGTTAAACAGCTATGGAAGAACAAAAGTAGGTATTCGTTTTACGATCACAAAAGATACTTATGATGATCTGGCATTTATTTTTGATCTGGCAGAGAAACATAATATTCCAAAAGTCTATATTTCTCACCTGGTCTACTCTGGTAGAGGGCTTGAAAACCTTGAAATGGATCTGAGTAAAGAGCAGCGTATAACTGCAGTTAATTACATTTTGGACAAAGCCTTTGAATACCATGAAACAGGCAGAGATATTGAGATCGTTACGGGTAATATGGAAATGGATGCCATCTTGTTTTATGAGAGATTTGAAAAGAAGTACCCAGAGCATGCAGATGAGATGAAACAACGTCTTATCGACTGGGGCGGCAACTCAGCAGGACGTAAACTGTTGAACATTGACTCTGAAGGTTTTGTAAAGCCAGACCCTTTCTTCCCTGTGAAGATAGGTAATATTTTAAATCAGGACTTTTCAGATATTTGGACAAAAGAACCGACAGAACTTTTGCAAAAACTTCGTGTACATCCAAGAGAATTAAGTGGAAAATGTGCAGAGTGCCAATATCTCAATATCTGTAATGGTGGTTCACGAAGCAGGGCGTATGCTATATATGGAGATATGTGGGCAGAAGATCCATCATGTTATTTAACAAAAGAGAAAACACTGAATGGATTATAATAATAAAAGCACCCAAGGTGCGCGGGCACTCTGCCGAAGAGAATTTAGCGTTAGCGTAGGAAAGATGGACTTTGCTCATTTTCCGTTATATTAAATGAAAAGTAAGAGGGAACAACTAATGGGGAAAGTATATTTAACAGGAGCAGGACCTGGAGATATTGAACTAATGACGGTCAAAGCCTTGCGTGTGGTAAAAGAAGCTGATGTTATTATTTATGACAGACTGGCCAATCCGGATATACTTGCAGAAGCAAAAGACGGGTGTGAATTTGTCTATGTCGGAAAAGAAGATTCTCACCATACTTTACCGCAGGAAGAGATCAATGAAGTCATTTACCAGGCTGCATTGAAACATGAAAATGTGGTACGATTAAAAGGTGGAGACCCATTTGTCTTTGGACGTGGAGGCGAAGAGGGTATATACCTCTATGAGAGAGATATTAAGTTTGAATTTATTCCTGGGATCACTTCAGCCATTGCTGTACCTGAGTATGCAGGTATTCCTGTAACACATCGTGGTATCACGGTTTCATTTAGAGTGGTTACCGGACATGAGTCAAGCGGAAAAGACCATTCTCAAATTCCTTGGGAAAACTACAAAAGTGATGACACCATCATCTTTTTGATGGGACTTCATCGTTTAAAGAGGATTGCTAACAAACTTATGGAGATTGGTAAACCAAAAGATTACCCGATTGCAGTGATCTCCAGAGGAACACGTCCTGATGCAAAAACGGTGGTTGGTACACTGGAAGATATTTATGAAAAAGCAAAAGACCTTCCTACTCCGGCATTGATCGTTGTGGGGAAAGTGGTGAAGTTAAGAGAGCAGTTAAACTGGTTTGAACAATAATAAAAATAAATAATTAAATATATTTATTTTTAATTTTAAGTTTTTTATGATTAAAATAGTACTATTATCAAAGTTATAGGATAGATTTTATCTTTTGTACAGTATAGTACGCCCCTATATATAAAGGAGCTAAACCATGTTAAGACTTGAAGATATACCAATGTTTTCAGCATTGACTAAGTCAAACATTAAAGAACTTTATAACCAGACACATATAAAAAACTACTCTAAAGACAGTATTGTTTTTTATGAAGGTGATGATAGTAACTATCTGCACATTCTTTTAGAAGGCAGTGTGAAACTCTATAAAACAACTCCTAAAGGTACGCAGATACAGATAAACCGTCTGGGTGCTCCTGATCTTATAGGCGAATATGCCTGTTTTGAAAAAATGCCTTTTCCTGCCACCTGTGAATTTGTGACCAATGGGGCTATAGGCTTACTTCCTTTTGAAGTTATCTATAAACATTTAGCTGATCCCAACTTTTCCATGGAGATCATTAAATCTCTCACAGGTAAAGTGAGTTTGCTCTCTGCACTTGTACATAAAGAGACTGTACTCTCTTCTGAAGCAAAAGTAGCAGACTTAATGTTGCAAAAGCTCTCCATGTTTCATAGACTTAAAAATAATGAACTCGCTTCCATACTCAATCTTACACCTGAGACGTTCTCAAGAATTTTGACAAAGTTGAAGAAAGAGGGGATCATTATGGTTGAAAATCAGAGGATCGTTATTGTTAATGAAGATGCGCTTTATACTATTGTTGATACGAATACTATGAAAGACTGTACGAATTGTATTGCTTCGTTTAAGGATTCGATAGGGTATAAAGGTTAAATCAAACTTGAATGTTTGATGTGAAATCGTGTAGGTTTGGTACCACCAAACGTCAAATCCCGGTGTGGGTGATTGGCGATCTTACATGGTGACACACGTTTAAATTTCCCCAAGGCGTTTGGCAGTGCCAAACCTACGGAAAAATACTAAACTGCTTCTTCCCACACCTTAAACGCATCATCAAAATAAACTAAACGCTGCTTCTTAAACTCTTTTGTTGAATACAACTTTCCATATTCTGTTAAACCACTCTCTTTTGCCATCTCTTCTATGAGTGAGTCACACTCTTCCTGGGTTTTTCCATGGATCATTGCAAAAAGATTGAAAGGCCAGTTTGGGTAGCTTGGTCTGAGGTAGCAGTGACTTACAGCGGAAAATTCTGCCATTTGTTTTCCTATCTCTTCGCCTCTTTCTTCCGGAACAGCCCAGACAGACATTGCATTGGCACCAAAACCTGCTTTTCTGTGGTTGAGGATGGTAGCAAAACGGCGCATAACACCGGATTCTTTGAGTTCATTGGCAAGGGCGAAGAATTCGTCATAACCAAGACCCAGTTTTTCTGTGGCTTCTTTAAATGGTTCTGTGACGACTGAAATGTCTTTTTGTAACTCTTTGATGACCTCAATGTGCTGAGGTGTAAGTTCTATTTCTTTATGTGCGAGTTTTTTTAGTTTCTCTTTTTTTGCACGTTTCCCTGTAGTGTCCATTTTTACAGAGATCTTGAACATTTTAAGTGTAGGAAGTACAATGCCGTCTTCTGCACCCGTCTGCTCTTTTAAAATATCAATGGTTCTTTCCAGACCCAGTTTTGAATCAGGTGCAACAGCCATTGTGAACCAGATGTTGTAGTCGTGGTTACGCAGGTAGTTATGGCTCACGCCAGGGTGTCGGTTGATGATCTCAGCGGCTTCATCAATTTTGTCTTCGCTTACTTTAAAAGCAACCAGAGAAGATTTATAACCAAGCCTTTTTGTATCAAAAATAGCAGAAGTCTGTCTGATGATCTTTTCATCTTTTAATTTTTGTACCAAAGAGAGAACTTCTTCTTCTGTGGTGTTTAGTTTTTCAGCAACTTCCTTAAAAGGCTGTCGGGTCATTGGGAAAGCATTTTGCATCTCAAAAAGTAATTCATTTTCCATTAAATAGGGCTCCATTATTATGTATTGCAAGTATATTGAATTAGATTTTATCTAAGATTGATACACATCAAAGCTATTATGATAAACTTTGGTTAAATTATGAACAACAATTGACAAAAGGAAACGTCTATGTCTTTTTTTCCTATGTATATGGATATGAATGATCTTAAAGTTTTAGTAGTTGGCGGTGGCTATATTGCTACAGAAAAACTGGAAAAACTTGTAGATTTCACCAAAGAGATCACGGTCATTGCAGCTGAAGTGAGCGAAGAGGCAAATACACTCATAAAAGATCACTGTCTGACACTCTATCAGCGTGCATACAGAGTAGGAGATATTAACGGTTTTGATATTGTCATTGTCGCGACAGATACGGTGGATCTGCATAAAGCCATTTATGAAGAGTCACGCGGGAGCAGAATTTTGGTGAATTCTGTGGACAATACTGATTATTGTGATTTCATCTTCCCCTCTTATGTACAAAAAGGGGATCTGACCATCGCATTTTCTACGGGAGGCGCTTCTCCTGCATTTGCCAAATATATACGTCGTCATTTTGAAAAAATTATCCCTGATACTGTGGGTGACTTTTTGAATAAAATGAAAGCTTTGCGTACAACTATGCCTAAGGGTAAAGAGCGTATGAAGTATTTTGATGAGATGGTAGAGAAGTACTTTAAAGAGAATTTTAAATAAATAAGAAAAAATTGATATAAATCAAGGTTATCTTAATTATAAGTCATTACAATGAGAAAAACTAAATAGGAGTTAATATGTCTGAATTAAATAAAGAAGCAATAGAAGTTGAGGGAGCAAATGTTCCTTTTTTTACATATACTGAGGGTGAAGATCAAGTTTTTGAATTTGATACGTCAAAATGTGGACCACCGGATCCAATGGTAAATGCAATGGCAGGATTGAAACTGCTTGATGCACCGAACAAAAAAGTGGTGATGATCAACCATAAAAGCCCTGGTGGGTTACTTGCAAAGATCGGTGAGAATTATGATATTAATGAAGAAAAACTTGAAGATGGTCGTGTGAAACTTATTTTCTCTTATAAATCAGGAGAGAGTGAAAAAGCAGATCTAGCCAATAATACTTGTGGGTAATTCTTAATGAATCCTATCTCTAGAGATTTCGCACCACCTCTTAGTCTTATTGCCCCATTTTTTAAATATGGGGTGATCTTTTACCTACTTTCTATGATGGCATTACTGTTTTTTGAGCCTACATTTAGCTATCAGCAAATGGATATAGCCGGTTGGATTCACCTCTTTTTGCTTGGCTTTGTGATGATGGTCATCTTTGGCGCTATGGCTCAGCTTATACCTGTTGTGCTTGAAGTAGGGCACGCCGTAGTAGATGTCTATTATGTCATCTTGCCTCTTCTGGGAATCGGTGCTTTGGTCATGGTTTCCGGATTTTGGCTGATGCCCGCACTGCTTCCTTATGGAGGTTTGCTGGTCTTGATCGCTATGCTTATCTTTGCATTTGAAAATCTTGTCACCCTTAAAAAAACAGAAATAAGAACACTGACAGTTAAAACAGTAGCATGGAGTAACGGATATCTTCTGCTCGGTATACTGACAGGTTTTGCGATAGCTTTAGGTTTAAGCGGTGATCTTGGGATCAATGTGTCACTACTGCTAAAAGCACATGTGTATGCAGTCCTTGGCGGCTATGTTATATTGACTATTATAGGACTCTCTTTGATCCTCATACCCATGTTCTCACTGGCACACGGTTTTGATGAAACAGCGATCAACAGAGCATTTAAACTGGTCATTACAGGGGTAGGTGTAGTTTTTATAGGCGCACTTATAGCTCAGGAATGGCTGATGATGATAGGGTATGCCATCAATACTATAGGGATATTTTTCTATATGTGGCAAATTTATATCATCGCGAAATTGACCGTTCGTAAAGAAGTGGATGTCTGGGCAAAGTCAATAATATTTGCTTTTATTTCGTTGATACTCTCTATTGTGCTTGGAGCACTCTATTTTGTGACCAATATGGAAAGTATGTTGCATGCTTCAGTGTGGTTTATACTGTTAGGTTTTATCTCTTCATTTATTACAGGACATCTTTATAAAATAGTGCCATTTTTGGTATGGTTTGAACGTTTTGCTCCGTTGGTTGGTAAAGAGAAAGTACCGATGCTTCATGAAATGTACTCAAAAGAGGGTGCGAACATGATGTTTGGATTTACTGTATTAGGTGTAATGCTTGGTGGTTTTGGACTGCTTTTTGAGTCTGATATGCTTTTTAAAGCCGGCAGCAGTTTTCTGTTTACCGGGGCTATATTTTTGTATATAACTATGAAAAAGATGTTAGCATACGGAGAATGATATAATTTGGTGGGTTTACCCACCGGAATACAGAAATAATATTATAAAAATAAAGGACAAATAATGTGCAGTATAAGTAAAGAAAATGTATTTGATGCGATCTCTACGGTCATTGACCCTGAGGTAGGGTTTAACCTGGTAGAGATGGGACTGATCTATGATGCGATCATTAATGAAGAGACTTGTGATGTACATGTCGTCATGACACTCTCTACCCAAGGATGCCCTTTGCATCAAATGATCAAACAATGGGTCCTTGAAGCCGTACAGAGAATCGAAGATGTAGGTGTTGTTGACGTGGAAGTGGTCTGGGAACCGGCTTGGAATATTTCAATGGCTGACGATAATGTAAAACAAGCTTTAGGCGGGATGTAGACCACAAATAGGAGTTATAATCTCCTATTTTCATAAACTTTATTGAACAATTTCACACTCTTCATATTTTAAATTTATCTAAGACTTTTTCACTCCAATTTTATTTGTAACGTATTTGTTCAATTTATAAAAAAATTTACTTTTCTTGATATAAATCATACTATCTGTTGACTTTCCTGTGATAGAATAATTACGTTGTTATTATTTACTGTAGTACATCATAGTAGATGTGTATAACTAAAAAATAAATTTACGGAGGAAGTAATATGGCTTTAAATAGAAGAGAATTTCTAAAAAGTGCAGCGGCAGCATCTGCGGCGAGCGCTGTTGGAATTGCTGTTCCTTCCAATCTTAATGCAGCAGCAGCTGATGCGCAAAAAGATTGGAGATGGGATAAAGCGGCTTGTCGTTTCTGTGGTACAGGTTGTGGGATCATGCTTGCAACTAAAGAAGGTAGGATTGTAGCGGTTAAGGGTGACCCTGCAGCACCGGTGAACAGAGGACTTAACTGTATTAAGGGTTACTTTAATGCAAAGATCATGTATGGTGCAGATAGACTTAAAACACCACTATTGAGAATGAATGACAAAGGTGAGTTTGACAAGCATGGTAAATTTAAACCGGTTTCTTGGCAGCGTGCTTTTGACGAGATGGAAAAATATGCAAAAAAAGCATTGAAAGCATCCGGTCCTGAAGGTGTAGGAGTATTTGCATCTGGTCAATACACAGTTATGGAAGGGTATGCAGCTCAGAAAATGATGAAGGGTGGATTCCGTTCAAATGCTATCGATCCGAATGCTAGACACTGTATGGCATCTGCGGTTGTTGGTTTTTACCAGACATTTGGTATTGATGAGCCATCAGGTTGTTACGATGATATTGAAATTACAGATACTATCGTTACCTGGGGTTCAAACATGGCAGAAATGCACCCGATCCTTTGGTCAAGAGTTTCTGACAGAAAATTGTCAAATCCAGACAAAGTAAAAATCGTTAACATTCAGACTTATACACACAGAACATGTGATATTGGTGATATTAACATCATTTTCTCTCCAAATACAGACCTTGCATTATGGAACTATATCGCTCATGAGATCGTATATAACCATCCTGAAGCAATTGACTGGGATTTCGTTAAGAAAAACATCGTCTTTACAGCCGGACCATTGAATATTGGTTATGGTATGAGAAGAGCAGGTGAGAAGTCAATCACTCCTGTAAATAAAGATGGTTCAGCTGGTAAATATACAGCTAAAGAGATGGAGACTATCAATAAAGAGATGGTAAAAACAATCTCTGCCAAAGAAGCACCGGCACTTGCACCATATGGTGTTAAAGAGGGTGACAAAATGAAGAATACTCCAGGTACATTGAAGCACTGGCATATCTCATTTGAAGAGTATAAAAAATCTCTTGAGCCGTTTACTCTTGACTATGTAGCGAAAATTTCAAAAGGAGATCCGAACGAAGACATTGAAGAGTTTAAGAAAAAACTTCAGGGACTTGCAGATCTTTACATTGAAAAAGGAAGAAAAGTTGTTTCATTCTGGACAATGGGTATGAACCAACATACACGTGGTACTTGGGTAAATACACTTTCTTACAATGTTCACTTTTTGCTTAACAAACAAGCATTACCTGGAAATGGTGCATTCTCATTGACGGGTCAGCCTTCAGCTTGTGGTACAGCAAGAGAAGTTGGTACATTCTGTCACAGACTTCCTGCAGATATGATGGTGAAAAACCCTAAACATAGAGCTAAAACTGAAAAAGTATGGGGAATCCCGGCAGGTACATTGAACCCTGTAGGTAACCAGCACATTATGAAAATTCACAGAGACATCGAAGATGGTGTTGTGAAATTTGCATGGGTTAATGTTTGTAATGCATACCAGGATTCTGCATCTGCATCTCACTGGATCAAAGCAGCAAGAGAGATGGACAACTTCATTGTAACTTCAGACGGATACCCAGGTATTTCAGCGAAAGTTTCTGACCTTGTACTTCCATCAGCGATGATCTACGAGAAGTGGGGAGCATACGGAAATGCAGAGAGAAGAACACAGCATTGGAGACAACAAGTATTGCCAGTAGGTGATGCAATGTCAGATACATGGCAGTGGATGGAATTCTCAAAAAGATTTACAGTCAAAGATCTTTGGGGTGAGCAGCCACTCAGAGGTAAAGACAAAAAAGGTAATCCTAAGAAGCTTCCAAATGTTATTAAAGATGCATTGAAAATGGGATATAAAGAAGATACAACAATGTATGAGATCCTTTTTGCAAACAAATCTGCAAAATCTTATAAAATTGATACTAAAAAATTCCCTCAGCAAGGTTATGACAACTCTGAATGTCTAGGTGACAGCAGAAATGTTAAAGGTTCTGACGGTAAAGTATTCAAAGGTTACGGATTCATGATCCATGAGTACCTTTTTGAAGAATATGCATCATTTGGTAGAGGTCATGGACATGACTTGGCACCGTTTGAAGTGTATCATAAGGTACGTGGACTTAAGTGGCCAGTTGTTGACGGTAAAGAAACACAGTGGAGATTTAACGTTAAATATGACCCATATGCAGCGAAAGCGGCAAAAGCAGCTGGAAGTGATTCTACGCATGCATTCTACGGTCCATTGGCTAAAAACCTTCTCCAGGGTAGCTTAAAAGGTCCAGATAAAAAACTTGGTAAAAAATCATTGAAAAACAAAGCGAAGATCTTTGCCAGACCATATATGGATCCACCAGAAATGCCAGATAAGAATTATGACACTTGGTTATGTACAGGTAGAGTTCTTGAGCACTGGCACTCTGGTACAATGACAATGAGAGTTCCTGAATTGTTTAGAGCGGTTCCTGAAGCACTTTGTTATATGCACCCGGGTGATGCAAAAGCAAAAGGTCTCAAAAGAGGTGAGCTTGCATGGGTTGAATCAAGAAGAGGTAAAGTAAAAGCAAGAGTTGAGACTCGTGGACGTAACAGACCACCTCAAGGATTGGTATTTGTACCTTGGTTTGATGAAAAAGTATTTATTAACAAAGTATGTCTTGATGCTACTTGTCCAATGTCTAAACAGACAGACTACAAGAAGTGTGCAGTTAAGATCACAAAGGCGTAAATAGATGGCCAACTCTAACAACAATAGACGAAAGTTTTTTGCGACGACCCTTCAAAGCGTAGGCCTAACAGCTCTTGGTGGATTGTTGTGGAGTGGCTATAGTGATGAAGTGAAAGCATCACCATTGGTACTTAGACCACCGGGTGCATTGCCTGAGGAAGATTTTCTCAAGGCTTGTATCAAGTGTGGACTCTGTGCTGAGGCGTGTGTCAATCGTGATAGCAATAAAAACAAAGACGGCAGTAACAGAGAAGGTACACTTCAAATGGCGAAGGGTGGTGACCACCGTATGATCGGTACACCATTCTTCATACCAACAGAAGTACCTTGTTATATGTGTGATGATGTTCCCTGTGTGCCTGTTTGTCCATCGGGTGCTTTAGATGCTTTAAGCTTAAAGAGTGAAGAAAAAGAGCTTGACATCAATGAAGCGAGAATGGGTCTGGCTGTAGTACATAAAGAGTCCTGTATTGCCTTTTGGGGCATACAGTGCGATGCATGTTACAGAGCCTGTCCTCTTATGGATGAAGCGATCGTACTGAAGTATCAAAAAAATGAGCGTACAGGAAAGCATGCGTTTTTGCTTCCTATCGTACAGTCAGATGTATGTACAGGGTGTGGACTTTGCGAGAAGGCTTGTGTTACAGAAGAACCGGCAATATTTGTTCTTCCTGTGGAGCAGGCAACAGGAAAAGCAGGTGATCACTACGTGAAGGGTTGGGACAAAAAAGACCAGCTTAGAGCAGGTGATCGTAAGCTTGATGAGATCGAAACAAAAACTGAAAGAAGTGAAAAAGAAGCTTCTGATTATCTGAATACGGAGGTAGAGTACTAATGTCTAACATTAAATATCTCCTTTTGAGACGGATAACACAGATAACACTTTTGGCACTTTATTTTGGTGCAAATGCCTATGGATGGCATATGTTGGAGGGTACTTTTGGTGCCTCCAGACTTTTTGGTTTCATTCCATTGGCTGATCCTTATACAACCCTGCAAGTACTTGCAACTGGGTTTGTATTGGGAACAGATGTGCTTTTGGGCGCGTTGCTCATTACACTTTTCTATATGATCGTTGGCGGAAGAGCTTTTTGTTCCTGGGTATGTCCCATCAATATGGTGACAGACCTGGCAAACTGGCTTAGACGAAAACTGAATTTAGATAAAGAAGAGGTGAACTACCGTTTCATTAAAAGAAGAGCACGTTACTGGCTAATGGTTCTTGGTCTCATCGTCTCTGCTGTAGTAGGCGTTGCTGCCTTTGAAGTTTTGAGTCCTATCACTATTATGCAAAGAGGTATTGTCTTTGGTTTTGGTGCAGGTATCTCAGTGATTATAGCGATTTTCCTTTTTGACCTTTTTGGGGTTAAAAATGGTTGGTGTGGACACTTATGTCCTTTAGGAGCAAGTTACTCACTCATCGGTAAAGTAAGCCTTATCAGGGTCAAACATGATCATGAGGCGTGTACAAACTGTATGAAGTGTAAAGTAGTCTGTCCTGAAAATCAGGTTTTACATATGATAAACAAAGAGAGTATTTCAGTAACGGACGGAGAGTGTACCAACTGTGGTCGCTGTATCGATGTCTGTGATGATAATGCTTTGGAATTTGGAATTAGAAGTTTTACAAATAAAAGTAAAGATTAAAGGAGAAGAAATGACAAAAGTTTTAAAGGTAATTGCATTGGGTTCACTGCTTGCATCATCTTCATCATATGCTGTAAGTACAGCAGCATGTGCAGGATGTCACGGACAGCATTTTGAAAAAGTTGCAATGGGTAAATCCAAAGTGGTAAAAGATATGAGTGAGGCAGATATTCTTGTTGCACTTAAAGGATATAAAGACGGTACATACGGTGGAGCAATGAAAGGTCTTATGAAAGGCCAGGTTGCTTCATTGTCAGATGCAGATATGAAAGCTATGGCAGCATCTATTAAAGGTGGTGCAGGTGTTGCTACAAATAAAGCAACTGCACATGCAGCAGCTGCTGCTGTAGCAGTTTCAAAAGTAATTGATATCAATACAAAAGTATGTGATACCAAAAGACTTGATAAAGAAAATCTTGGAAATAAAAAAGTAGTTTCTGAACTTACTTTAGGTCTTAGACAGACAGATCTTTATAGTGAAAAAGCAGAAACTGAAGGGGTCCAAGCAGACTATAGCAGACCAGCACCAGGGTCATCAACGAAGTTTGAAAGAGCATATGTAAATGCGCCACCGATGATTCCTCATTCAGTAGAAGGCTTACTTCCTATTAAACAAGGAAATAACCAATGTCTTGGTTGTCACATGCCAGAGTCTGCAAAAGCAATGGGAGCAACACCAATTCCTGTGTCTCACTTTACAAACTACAGACCAGAAACTGTACTTAAAAATGGTGAGTTAATTAAAGAAGGTAAAAAAGTTGGACTAGCTAAAGGTGATATGGGTAATGTAAGTGACATTGTTGTTGCTAAAGCAAAAAAATCAGATAAACTTTACCAGGGTAGATTTAACTGTTCTCAGTGTCATGCTCCACAAGCTAAGATTGATACAGCTGTCGGTAATACATTCCGATCAGATGGACTTACAGATGAGTTAAAATCACATTCAAGCTTAGCAGATGCTATGAATGAAGGTGTTAAATAGTGGCAAGCAGAAGAGATTTTTTTAAATCTTTTGCAAAACCATTGAGTCAGACCAGAGAGGAGGAATCTCCTCTTCTGGTCAGACCCCCATACGGGAAATCAGAATCTCTTTTTCAGAGTGAGTGCCTCTCTTGTGAAAGCAAAAGTTGTGTTGCTTCCTGTGATGAAAAGATTATCTTTATATCTGATGATGGTACCCCTACACTTACTTTTAAACAAAATGGTTGTACTTTTTGTGAGGATTGTGCCATAGCCTGTGAAGAAGATGTACTTTCTCTTGAGAATGTGGAAACATCAGAGTATTTGAATGCAATATTTCGTATTTCACTTGAAGCGTGTGTGGCACATCATGGAGTGATTTGTAATTCTTGTAAAGAACCTTGTATTGACGATGCTATTTTGTTTAATGGTATGTTCAATCCTGTCATAGATGATGAAAAGTGCACAGCTTGCGGCTTTTGTAGCTCACGTTGTCCGACACAAGCAATCTCTTTTGATGTGTTTGACTTTCGTACAAATGCACTGCCCAATACAACTAATAATGGAGAAATAAAATGAACTTAGAAGCAAAATACCCAAAACTTTTTGAGAAACTTGAAGATAAAGAGGTAGAGTTGAGACATCTGCTTAATGTAGATGAAAATTATGAAGATTTTGATTCAGAAGAGTATGAGTTTGATCATGAAGATTACAATTATGTGATCTATATTGCAGAGCCTGTCCAAAAGGCTTTAGGTGAAGAGAAGATGGAAGAGTTTATGGTAAAACTTCATGACAAAGATGTCTTTGAAAACTTTTTAGCCTCTGAAGCGGATCTTTATGGTGTAAAATCAACACTCTCTCAAGAGGAGATCATAGATCTTACTTTAAATCTTCTAGAGGAGATCGTGTGAGATCACTATTAGGGATTTGTCTTTTTACACTGAGTACCTTTGCTTTTACTACAGTAGATCCGGTAGCAACGATAGATATAAACGGTACAGCAAAAGATATGATTCTCTCTGCCAATAAACTGGTTGTGGCTACAGATATGGGACATATTGAAGTGTATGATTCCACATCAAGAGAGAAACTTCAAGAGATATCTATTCCGGATGTTAAAGACTTTATGGGTGATATCATGCCTGCCAGAATCATGAGTGCAGATATGATAGGCGGGCAGTATCTACTTCTCAGTGACAGCGGTAAAGGAGGATATTCCAATCTTCATCTGTTTAAAGAGGGGAAGCTTATTAAGCTATTGGGACCTGAAGATAAAGAAGCCATTATTAAAGCACGTTTTGTAGATGAAACTCATATTCTTTTGGGCTATCTCAGTGATGAGGTTGCTCTTTTGGACACACAGAGTAAAAAGGAGCTTTATAGAACACAGCTGAGTGAGTCAAAGTTTTCTGATTTTATGCTCAATGAGAAGAAGACAGAAGCTGTTTTTGCCTGTGAGAGCGGTGTGCTCAGTATTGTTGATCTTAAAAGTGGAAAGGTCATAAAAGAACTTAAAGGTCAGAATCTTGACAATGTGTATAAAGTTGACTTTAAAGCTGGCAAAGTTTCCGCTGCGGGACAAGATAGAAGAGGTTCAATTTATGATGTAGAACGTGGAACCGGCTCTTATATTGAAGGCAGTTTTCTTATTTATGCAACGGCATTAAGTCCCAGTGCAAAAAAAGTAGCATTTGCGATGGATGAAAAGAACAATATTTCTATTTATAATACATCGACTAAGTCAAAAATAGCTTTGCTTAAAGGGCAAAAGAGTACACTTAACGTAATTATTTTTCAGGATGAAAATAGACTTTTTTCAGCATCTGATGATAATAAAATTATGGTTTGGGACCTAAATAAAAAATAAAATTACAAGAAGGAATAAATATGAATGTATCTAGTATAGTGGTGCAGGCACCAGCAAAATATATTGATGAATTAGTAGAAGATTTTAAGAACTCAGAACTTTGTGAGTATCATTTACATGACAAAGAAAAGGGTAAGATCATTGTAACTATCGAAGGTAAAGATGTGGGTGAAGAGATCGAGAAACTGGTAAAGATCCAGGAGATGTCAAAAGTTATGGCTGCAGATATGATGATGACATATCAGGAAGACAGTCTTGATGCAGAGATCAAAAACCTTGAAGCACAGGATCCTGTTCCAGCTATGTTAAATGATGATACATTGGATGCAAGAGATATTGTCTATAATGGTGACTTGAAGAAAAAAGATTTTGGATTTTAGGAGATAAAATATGGCAGGAATGATTGAATCGGTAATTAAAACAAGCCCACTTGGCAGATGGTATATAGAACTTACAGACACAATGAAAGAAGATGAAGAATCTATCGTCTGTATGGATGTATTTGAGTA
>Ga0164318_10002365_pt1 | contig 17477 bp, 15 predicted proteins | sample GuaBasSedimGuay9_FD_113734 | JGI IMG/M metagenome (GOLD analysis project Ga0164318, IMG submission 113734) | Subseafloor sediment microbial communities from Guaymas Basin, Gulf of California, Mexico - Guay9, Core 4571-4, 0-3 cm | ecosystem: Environmental > Aquatic > Marine > Hydrothermal vents...
AAGACTTTCAATATTTTTATCTTTTTCTAACGGGTCATCAAATTTTACAAATGAGACTTTTATCGACTCTTCATCAGTATATTTATCTTTATTTGCGTCAAAAAAAAGTCTCACATCTTCATCTTCAACCTTTATTTTATCTGCTATTTCACGCTCAATCAGGCTTTCTACGGCAAGCTCCTTTTTTATTAAATCCAGTTTTTCACGAACTTCCGCACTTTTATCCAAACCCAAACGGCTTGCCTTGCGATATAGTACTTCCCTACCTACATATTCCTGTATAAATTCATAACGTTTATTTTCATCTTTATATTCATTCCTGATCCACTCTGGTAGTTTGTCTATTGTATTGTTTATTTCACTTTCAGTGATTGTATCGTTACCTATTTTTGCAATAGGCACTCCTCTCTTCTCATCTGAAGGTTTTAATGACGTGCGTGATTCTAATTCATACTGGGCCTGTGAACTCATGCCTAAATTCTCCAATGCCTCCACAATTTTATTGTTCATCTCAGATATAAATGAAGCATTTGGATTAAGCAATTCTGATTTGTAGAAACAAGCCAGGGCCTTCTCATAATTAAATAAACCCATATAAATAGAACCGAGTCTGTAGTTTATCTCGGAAAGCTCATTTTCACCAAGTCCCGGACTCCTGGAAAATTCTTCAAATGCAGCAGCCGCTTCCTGGTTTAACCCCTTGGCAAGAAGCCTGTTCGCATATTCTTTTTTATCTCGTATATCCCATACCCTGCCTTCTTTTCCCGACGTTTTTAAGGACAAATAAATACTAACTTGAAATACAATTAATCCGATTAATAAACAAACAATTAAAAGAAAGAAAATAAGAACACTTTTTCTCACTTTACCTCCTCCTTTTTGATCTCATCTTAAAAAAAAGCAACAATGTTCTGACGTAGGATTTATCCGTATATATATCCGCTAAATCAACGGAAATAGACTGGAAAAGCTTCTTCCTCTGATCAAGCCGCTCTAATGCTTTTGCTTTAAATTGGCCTCTCAATCCACGATCACCCGTATCAATGGTTAAGTCCTTATCAGATTCAGAATCCCTGAATTTTGCTATACCTATATCGGGAAGATCTATCTCCCTGGGGTCTGTAATGGCAATCGCTACGATATCATGACGTTTGTTTGATACGGAAAGCGGCTGTTTAAAATCTGCATCGAAAAAATCTGATATTATAAATGTTACTGTCCTGCGGGTCGTTACTTTGTTTAAGTAATCAATGGCCTGTGATATATTCGTGCCTTTCCCCTTTGGCTTAAAATAAAGTGCTTCACGTACTATACGAAGTATATGGCGTAAGCCTTTTCTCGGTGGTACGAATATTTCTATCTTGTCTGTGAATCCTATAAGACCGACTTTATCATTATTTTTTATTGCAGCAAAAGCTAAAACAGAGCATATTTCCGCGGCCAATTGTCTTTTAAGTTTATCAACAGTACCAAAGTATGACGAGCGTGACATATCAAGGAGTAGCATAACTGTTAGCTCTCTTTCTTCAACAAATTTCTTTATAAAAGGATGCCCTGTTCTTGCCGTTACGTTCCAGTCAATAAAACGAATGTCATCACCGGGATAGTATTCCCTTACCTCATCAAATTCCATACCTCTTCCTTTAAACACACTATGATACTGACCTGCAAAAACATCAGTAACCATTCTTGATGTTGTTATCTGTATCCGTCTAACTTGTTTTAATATTTCTTTTGGAATCATAAATGAGCGCATAACTTACGTTTTTTTTAAAAGCGTAAGTTATCTGCGCGAATTTATCACCCCTGTTTTGTTTCCGAAGGAAACAAGGGGGGATGCGGTTAAAATCTATAATTATTTGTTTTTTATCTAATCTTCTAATTTTAGTTTACCAACTTCACCCTTAGTTCAGCCTCACTACGGCACCTCAACTTCGTCAAAAATCCTCTTAACAATGTCTTCAGATGTCTTTTCCTCAGCCTCTGCCTCATAGCTTATAATTACTCGATGCCTGAGCACATCAGGGCCTATTGACTTTACATCCTGAGGTGTAACATAACCCCTCCCCTGGACAAATGCATAAGCTTTTGCTGCAAGGGTTAAATTAATCGAAGCACGAGGCGATGCACCGTACTGAATAAAACTAGATATTTCTTCTAATTTATACTTTTCCGGATTACGTGTGGCAAATACAATATCAAGTATATATTTTTCAAGCTTTTCATCCATATATACCTCATTAACTACCCCCCTTGCCCTGATGATATCCTGGGGTGTAACAACAGGTGCTGTTTCAATTTTTTTATCAGTTACGGCCATACGTTTTACTATTTTTTGCTCCTCTTCCATTGTGGGATATGTAATATTAATCTTAAGCATGAAACGGTCAGTCTGTGCCTCTGGCAAAGGATATGTTCCCTCTTGCTCGATTGGATTCTGAGTAGCAAGAACTAAAAAAGGATCATCAAGCTTAAATGTATTTTCACCTATTGTAACCTGACGTTCCTGCATAGCTTCAAGTAGTGCACTTTGTACTTTAGCAGGAGCCCTGTTAATTTCATCTGCAAGAATTATATTTGCAAATATAGGACCTTTCTTTGTTGTAAAATTACCTTCTTTAGGATTATATACAAGTGTACCAATTAAATCAGCAGGCAGGAGATCGGGTGTAAACTGTAGTCGTTGAAAATGAGCACTAATAGCACTTGCTAACGTTTTAACCGATAAAGTCTTAGCCAGTCCCGGCACTCCTTCAATTAATATATGCCCGTTTGCTAAAATAGCTACAAGCAGTCGTTCTATCAAATATTTCTGACCAACTATTACTTTCTCAACCTCAGATACTAATGTATGAACAAATGCGCTTTCCTGTTTAATCTTTTCATTAATAGCAGTAATACCTCCACTGGCCATATCGGACCTCCCTTTTTTAATATAATTTTTATTATACTTATTTTTTTACTGGCGTTTTGGTTAGTTTATTTGCAGTACGAAAATAAAATCTCATTTTCATATAAAGCAGACTATTAAATCCTTTTTTATTTTTTCGACAAATGAAATAAAATCTTAAGCTATTTAGCCTATTTTTTAAAATCAATTTTCATAACATTTTACAAATACCTTAAATACAAATACACAGAAGAAATAAGCATTGATTCAATCAGGAAAATAATGCCATATTTAAAAAATCTAAAGAAAGAAATTTTATAACCATTCTTTTTTGCCATACCCACTATAATTACATTTGCCGAGGCTCCTATAACAGTGCCATTTCCTCCTAAACATGCACCCAATGACAAAGACCACCATAACGGAGCCATAACATCCTTATTAACCATTTGTAAACTTTGGGACAATGACAAACCCACATGTTTTACCAGTGGTATCATAGTAGCAGTATATGGGATATTATCAATTACTGCTGAAAAAATACCCGAAAACCATAGAAGAAATAATGTTGTTATGGACAAATTTCCCTTCGTCACCTTCATTGCCTGGTTTGCAACGATTTCAATAAATCCTATTTTCACCAGACCTTCTACAATAACAAACAGCCCTACGAAAAAGAATATTGTAGACCATTCAACATGTTTAAATACATCTTCGGGCTCTTTGCTAGTGATTAAGAGAAGTACCGCAGCCCCTGTTAATGCAATAGTAGCCACCTTTAGATCTAAATAGTGATGAATCAAAAAAAGAAATACAACGCTACCTAATACTGTTAAAGATTTCCACAACAAAACTTTATCCTTGATTGCCTTCTCAGGTCTCATCTCTATTATTCGCCCCTTTAACTCGGAAGAAACATGCAGTTTCTTTCTAAAAAGAATTTTAACCGTGAAATAAAAGAAACACATTATTATTAAAATAACAGGCGAGAGATTAAACAAAAAATCATTAAAGCTAAGTCCCGCGGCACTGCCGATTAAAATATTCGGAGGATCTCCTATTAACGTAGCTGCACCTCCGATATTAGAAGCAATAACCGTCATAATCAAAAATGGTACCGGATCAACTTCAAGAGTATCAGCTATAATAAATAAAACCGGTGCCATTAAAATCATAGTTGTAACGTTGTCTAAAAACGCAGATACAATGGCAGAAGCAACGCCAAGAAACACCATAATTCTTATTGGTTCCCCCTTTGCGATCTGAGCAAGTTTAATGGCACCCCACTGAAACACCCCTGTTTCTGAAATAATGTGCACTATTATCATCATTCCAATCAGAAGAAAAATTACGTTCAGGTCTATTGCCATGAATGCTTCATCCTGTGACAATATATGGAACATAAGCATGGCCGAGGCCCCTATTAAAGCAGAAACCGTTTTGTGAACACGCTCAAATACTATCGCACCATATACCAAAACAAATATACTGATGCCAACAATAAAAATATTCACCTCATAATCTCCAAGAATATATAAATAATAATTCTAAAAATTCCCAGACTCGTCAAATATAAACTGATAATATTCACTTATGGATTTAATAGAATAAGTGCATATGACAACCATCAAAAAGGTCAATATCAACATAATCATGGTTATTACAACCTTTTTCCTAAAAGTGAAATGTGGATTTAACAAAACTAAAGGCAGAGCAAAAGGACCGACACAAAGAAAAGATATTATTATAATAGATGGTTTAAAATACCATTTAATATACTTCTTATCCTTTCCAACAATATACTCACCGCAATGCCTGCATTTTATTGCTTCATCCTGTATTTCTTCAGCACAAAAAGGACATTTTTTCATTTTAAAACTCTTTAATAATATTAGGTAAATCAATAGCTGCCTTTTCAAATATTTAGGCACATTTTCTTACAAGGGAGTATTTTACTAAATATATATTATTATTCAATTAGTTTATTACGGCTTATTACAGCGGTAAGGGTGAGTCTTAATGATATTCAGGAGCAGATAGATTTTTATCCTATTAGTTCTTTTACCTTATTCAGGAGAACATCATTATCAAATGGTTTAGTAAATATCGTGTGTCCTGCAAGCGTATGTTTAAGTTCATCTGCATCTTCTTCATCTAAAAAACCGGTTAAAAATATTATAGGAATATGTCTCGTTTTATCAATTTCTTTTAATACTTCTGATACAGCACAACCGAACATACCAGACATATTAATATCCAGGATAATAAGATCAGGCTCGTCATCTTTCGCTCTCAAAAGCCCCTGCGGACCACTCGAAGCAGTAATTACATTATATCCATTACTTTCAAATAAATCTTTTAATAAATTAACTATAACCATTTCATCATCAACAACTAATATCTTTTTTTTCATAAAAAACCTCTTGTTTTATAATTAATTTAATATTTTTTTATTGCGTCTTAAAACGTTTAATTTCAGATTCGATTTGCCTAACACACTCGTAACTTTTTTTCTTTTCATCACTGTTATTAATATTGTCAATATACTTATTTAATGGTGATTTAATCTCATCCCAGTTTGTCTTTATCTTCTCTACAGATTTATTGACGCTAACTCGCAATTCATTAAACTCGCCAATGACTTTTTGCAATTGATCTTTTGCCCTAATATTAATCTTTGAAGAGAAATCACCGTTTTTCATTTTATTTAATTCCTGCGTAAGCCTGAATAAAGGACCGGCGATTTTATGAGAAGTAAATAAAGTAAGACCAATAGCAACTAAGCTAGCCAGGATTGTAACAATTAAAAGTATTTGAAGTGTGATCGGCAATAAGAAATCTGCGGTGGTCTTAACAACAACTTTTAAATTTTCAAATGCTACTGTAGTTGTATTTTGGTTAAGATAATAAATTAGCCCTCCGATAATCAAACTAGTTAAAATGATTATAATGCAAAACTTTATAATAAATTTAAATTGAAAACTTTTATCAATAAAATAATTTTTTCTTCGGTTTTTAGTGTAAGGCTTCATTGATTACCTCCTAAATTTTATTCTACACCAAGGGCCTTTTTATCGACTGTTATTTGTGCTTTTGACTTTAATGCCTGCACCCATGAATTAAATGCCAAAGATTGTTTAACGTTCAGAAGTTGTTTATGTATAAAATCACGCATGTCATCGAGGGTTTTTGTATTTTCTGGATTTTTTTCAACCCATTTCTCGAAAGCATCCTCGATTTCCTTATCTGTCACAGTAACTTTATTATATATTTCAAGGGTCTTTTTGTCGACGGTAATAGTGAGAAGTGATTGCTCCCAAAAATCTTCAATCGAATTTAAAAATTCTTCTTTTCTGTCAAGACCTTCCCTCTCTGCTTCCTGGAGGATTAATTTACATATTATCAAATTATTTAAAAATTCCTTCCTGCCTTTAGATGTATCCACTGATACAGACGACCTCGAAAACAGCTCATTAAACTCACCTGTAGTTAAAGTATAATCATTTATTTTAACAGCAATTTGTTCTGAAGGAGGCTTTTGTGAACACGAGGCAATAAAAAACAAGGGAAATATAATTAATACAAATATGAGAATTTTATTTATCTTAAACATAATTTTCTCCCGTGTTAAAAAAATTGGCTTTAAATCACTACTATGATTAATTACCTTTATGTTCACTATCTGCATGTTGTTTTATAATATCTAATGCCTCTATTTCATTGTTTGCATAGCGCAACCTGGTTCTAAGATCTTTATCTGAAAGAAACCTTGCTATTGCAGCAAGTACCTGCAGATGAAGTTCCGGTTTTTCAGCAGGTGAAAGTACCATATAAATAATTTCAATAGGCACATCACCGCTCCCTCCGAAATCTACTACATGGTCTTTTGGCAAGACACCTAATGATATTGCCGGTTCATTTATTTGAGGCAGCCTTCCGTGAAGTATAGCAATACCCTCGCCTAACGTCGTACCGCCCTGTCGCTCTCTCTCAAGAATAATTTCAAGCACCTCGCCTGGATTGTTTATGAACCCTGCGGACTGAAGTGTTCTTATCAGTTCCCATATTACTTCACCTTTGTATTGAGCTTCCAGAGGGACACGAAGACATTCAGGATGAATAATCTGTGATATATCAAATTTTTCTTCTTCAATTTTAGCACGAATCCTATCTTCTTCGCCAATTAATTCTCCACCTCCTGTAATCCATGAACGCCACTTAATAAGTGCTCGTTCAGATGATATGATTCCTACCACTTCAAAAATTATTAGTCCTGGTAAAATAATACCTAGTATAGTTTCACCATCCACACCCAGTATGGTCGCAACGAAAAATGCCTCAACAACTGCAACACCTGCCTGAGGAAGCATTAATTTCGGCAAACAATGAACTAATCTGGCTTCTTGTCTTGTGATTTTACAACCAAGCCATGTCCCGAATATCTTACCACCCGCGCGCGCCAAAACATAAAATAAAACAAAAATAATATTTTCGGGATGGAAGGCTTCAAGATTCGCATTCGCCCCTATAAGAGCAAAAAATATTAATGTATACATCGAAGTCGCATTCTCAATCCTTAAGGATTTAAATATCTGGCGACCGTAAAAATTAGACACAAAAATTCCCGCGCTTACGGCAGTTATTAAAAACGGTAGGTGCCAATGTAGTGCAATTCCCACGGCCAGACATACCAAACCCCAGGCTATTATAAACATCTCAACCGAAGGGCCGGGCATTTCAGTTACTAGACGAGATAAAAATTCAGGACCCAGTATAATACTGTGGCCGTTTTTTTTCGGTATAAGCCATTTACGCGTCGTAACCAATCTTAGAACAATACATACACCAAGTCCTAGTAATATCGCAAGGCTTATCTCTTTGGCAACAGGAATGAAAACTCCTTTCATTGTGAACATCTGACTTCCATTAAGCAATAATGCTATCTGACACATAATGGAAAATACGATAACCTCTACAACATCATCGATAACAACAAGTCCGCTCAAAATATTCCGCATCTTTCCTGTAATTTCAAGCTTATTCATTATTACAAACGTTGCGGCCGGTGCAGTTGCAATACCTATACTTCCTATAATAAGTGCAATTATGGGCTTAAAGCCAAGCAGTAAAAATGTTGAGCTTACAAAAACAAATGTTGTAAATGATTCAATGAGGCATATTCCCAAAGCCTTTGAGCCTACCTTAACAAACTTGTCTTTACTCAGCTCATCGCCAATACCAAAAACTACAAGGCTTAAGAATACGAATGTAAAAAAGTGAAGTGATTCCAGGGCATGACGATATGAAGGGATATTATGTCCGATAAAATAAATAACCACAGGTCCGATAACAAGTCCGCCAAGAACCTGTCCTACTACCTCGCCTATACGTAAACTTCGCGTCAATTTTCCGCCAAAATTTGCTGCAAGCAGCAACAAACCAAAACAGACTATCTGCATATAAAAAATATCTACGTTTCTCATATTCAATATTTAAAACAACTTATTCAATAATGTCAAGTTTTGTTTATTAAAAAAATAAGGATTTTAGTAAAGTACCTTATTTTTTCAATCGGTTTAAATTCTCCCTGGCTCCTTTATGATTAGGCTCAATTTCTAAAATTTTATTCCACAATTCAATGGCCTTTTCAATATCGCCCTTGTTATAAAAGATAACGCCGCTATTATTTAATGCACCAACATGAATTTTACTAATATTTAATAGAAGTTCATATGTTTCCAATGCCTGATCATACCTGTCCGTTTGCTGATACAATAAACCCAGCTTAAACAATCCTCTCGGGTCTTTAGGTTTCATGAGTAAAATTTCCTTATATGCATTTTCCGCTCTTTCCCACTCTCCCATCTCGACTAATAAATCAGCCCTGTTTAAAAGATACAAAATATTTTCTCCGTCCATCATTATTGCACGGTTAATAATTGATAATGCATTTGAATAATCTCCACCGGCTTTGTATGCATGATAAAGATTATTTAATACATCAGGTCGTGCTCGATATTCTATAATGTATTTATTATAATAATTAGCAGCGTTAGTAAAATCCTTTTTCTCAAAATATGCATTGCCCAAATTCAAATATATTCCAAAATTTACATCCATAAGCATACTATATGGTTTTATACTTAAAGCTGTTTTGTATTCTTTTATAGCATCTTCAGTCATACCTTTCATCTGGTATGCGAGACCTAAATGGAAATGAGCTTTTGCATATAATTTTTCCAATTCTATGGATTTCTCGAGATTATAGATAGCTTCGTCTATTTGGTTTGATTTTAATAAAAATGTTCCGATGTTAAAATAAGAAACTGGGTTATCAGGAAATTTTTCATTAACCCTTTTCCATAAATTAATATTACTGTTGTATAAATTATTTTGATAAATTGTAATTCCGCATATAACTACTAATATTAAAAAATATAAACTTGCAAGACAGAATTGAACGATTTTCTTGCTACATTTTTGCATTAACATTCTCATCAAATAACCGCAAAATATACAAAATCCGATAATAGGCAAATATGTTCTGTACATTAACATTGTCACAGTACGCGGTATAATACTGGATGACGGTGCTATTGTTATAAAATAAAATACAACAGAAAAGGAAAACAAAATCTTTTTCCTAAAATTCTTAAGGGCATGATAAATAATAATCATAATTACAATTAGCCAAAAAATAAAATTAAAATCAATTCCGTCTTTAATCGGAATATTATATTCAGGCACAATGCCGACTGGGAAAAGCATCAATATTACATACCTTGCTACAACTTCTGTCTGTGTTAATAAATTATTAATCATGCTATGATAATCAGCCTGCCACACATCCCCGTAATATATAATCATGGCCATAAATAAACCACATAAAACAAAAAGCAATATATCTGCTTTTTTCCATTTAAAATAAGAAAGATTTTCACCACTATAGAAAAATTTATTTATAATGAATATTACAATGGGTACTGTAAAACCAATTGATTTAGATCCTACGCATAACAAAAATGAAGTAAATGTAAGCAAATAATAAGTAAATTTAACATTTTTTTTACTGCTTTCACGCCCGGAAACATAAAAAATAAGACTTAGCAGATAAAACAATGTGCATAATGTTATCGACCTTGTTGCAATATGATTTATGGTATTTGCTTGTATGGGATGAATTAAAAAAATAATAGAGGGAATAAATGCATAATAAAAAAGGCTTGATAAGAAAATCCTCTTCCTGCAAAGGATAAGCAAAAATAAATATAAGATAATCGAATTTAAAATATGTATAGCGATATTAACAAGATGGTAACCGGCGGGATTTAATTTACAAAAATAATAATTTATTGTAAGGCTGATATAAAATATCGAACGTCTGAAGTATGATTTAAGAAAGTAGGGAATGTTTGAAAGCAGACGTATCGATTCGTTTTCTTTTATGGTCAGAAAGTCATCGAGTACGAACACATTTCCTATGGAATTTGCATAAAGTAAAGAGCCAATGACTGCTATGCAAAAAACAGGCAGGACATAGAGCTTAATAATTTTCATCTGTAATGTTAAACTCTAGTTAAAAACATTAGAAAACTTAAAATCTTAAAATGCTACTACTTCCCTACCAAATACTCGGGAAGCGGCTGTTTGGTAAAATATATGGCTAAAGGCCCTAAAGTAAACGATGCAATATATGGAGATAAAAACAAAACCAGCATAGGCGGAATCGCTCCAACAAGGCTTAAGACCAACAAACATATTCCGATAATAGTAGAAATCTTCAGCATTTTATATGTTTGGAGAATAGTCGCATTTGCTGTTTCAATTTCACCCATAGCGCCTGTCTTCCATATATAATCCTTCCCGCTTATCTGTTTCATAACATTCTCGAAAAACGCCATCGGTCGATAAACAAGGTCAAGAAAATGTATCACTACCGATAAAATTGTTTCAACAAAACCTATTAATACTATAACTCCTATACTTCGTTTGATTTCACCTTCATAATGATACATTTTTTCTTTATATAAACACAATATTGGAGAAATAAACTTTCCTAAAAGCCATCCTGTTAAAACTATTAATGCAAACAGCATAAATAATAATTCGCCCCTTACAATCTTGCCAAGCGGAGTGATATACCATGCAACTACAGTTCCCAGGACCCATAAATCAAACACCAAAGCACCGATCAAGTTACGCAATAAAACAAATAAATGCTGCTTTCTGCCTGCCGAAAACTTACGAGTCAAATACTGTTGTACGGTTTCCATATCACCGCGCTGCCATAGTGCTCCTCTCATAAGTTCAGAAAGTTTATTGGAAAATGTTTTCTCTAAAATATAAACATCCTCTACTAATACAGACCATGAAAACAAAGCCTCCTGAAAATCATGACTCGCTGCCTTGGCAGGATGAAGCACCTCAGGCTTTATTACTTCTTTAACATAAGATGAAATCCTCATTGCACCTTTACCGAAAAACGGTGCAAATCTATAAATCCTCCATCTGGCTATCATATCAAAACCGTACATAAGTCGTGCCAAAGATGTCATCTTGATAAATAAATTTTCATCCGGATTAGATAATTCGATCGAGGGCTGGAAAATCGTAATATCACTATTATCAGGATGAATAATTTTAGCGACTAACTTCCGAATTTCTCCCTTTGGCCACACATTATCAGCATCAGAAACGAAAGCTATCTCGGCCCGCTTGGTTCTATCGACTTTTATGGTTTTTCCGCTAGTTACATCATCAATATCTGCTTCAATACCAAGTGATCTGATATCACCTAATATTACATCAAAAAGAGGATTTGCAGTATCACGTGTTCCCTTCGCAACTTCCCTCCATTTGTTTGATATATAATGTCCGGGCCTTGTCCATCCCTCATATAGGAACATTATGGCATCTTGATAGATGCCAACCTTTTTAAAAAAATCACATTTAACATTCCTATGGAAATAAAATACAACATTATCGCCGAATTCTGACTGCATTTCTTTTATTCTATTACGTGTGTATTCTTTTACAGATTCATCTCTTGTATTATCTATAAGTATAAACTTAAGATTTTTATGAGGCTCCTGATTATTTATAATATCCTGCCTCATACTGTTAAGGAGAGTGTCCATCTCAGGGTTGGTTTTAGCAAAAATTGGCCTGAAAAATACAGCTTTCACATCATCAGGAATGCCGTTTTTTATAACATCCTCATTTTCATTTAAAATCACTGGCTTTGAAAAGATATAAACAAGGAAATTAACAACCAAACTCGCTGTTCCCGAAAAACAATATGCAAAACAAATAAGCATAATAATGCAGAATATAAGATTCCATTGATAACAACTAAAATAAACAGCCGTAACGGCAGCAATAATTCCCCATCTGGCCAATCTATATAAAATGATTAATAATGTCGAAGGCAGGCTAAAATAACTCACTTTCGTTTCCATACTTAACTCCTTTTTTATAGTTATCCTTAACTATTAACCCCATATTACTACGCTTAAACCAATTATCCAGCAATATAACGAGAACAGATATAATTTGTTTTTAATTAAAAATTTGCTCAAAATCACTAACGATACATACCCAAGAACCGCTGAGATCATCATACCTGAAAGATAATAAAATATTTCGCCGGACTCCAGAACAAATATTTCTTTTATATCAAATATAAGTGCCCCTAAAATGGCCGGAATGGCAAGCAGGAAGGAAAATTTAAAAGCTAGATTTGGCTTAATACCGCACAATATTGCACATGTAATAGTTGTACCTGAGCGTGAAATTCCTGGGAAAATAGCAATACACTGGGCGCAACCGATCAAAATCGCATCAATGATATCAAATTTTGCTATGTCTTTTTTAACATGTTTTCTGTAAGATGCCGCCAATAAAATAAATCCGTTTATTATCAATAAATAAGAAACCAACTGAATAGATTGAAATGACCTGAGATATACATTTTTAAATACAACAAATGCGCATAAAGCAGGCATGCTTGCAATAACGGCAAATATACCCATCTTAAAATTGGATTCATTGTAATTTATTTCCCGTTTAAATACTCGAAATGTATCATTAATGACATCAACTAAAAATTTACGGAAATAAATTACTACGGCAATAAGCGTCCCAAAATGTAAAACTATACTCAGGAATAAACGCGGCTCCTCGATGCCGAGAAAATATTGCACAAGTACAAGATGGCCCGAACTTGATATAGGTATAAACTCTGCTACACCCTGCAGGCAGGCTAATATAATTGTATTAATTAAATTTTCGATTATCTTTCTCCTTTCACATTACAGATAATTATTTTCCCTTTTATTCTCTAATATTTCAACAATTCTTTTAATATGCTGAACATTTTTCTTTTTTGCTACTAAAACAACTTTTTCAGTTTGCACTATAACGCTATCATGAACATCCAGGAGAGCGATTAATTTATCACGGCCGTGAATTATATTATTGCTGCTGTTAAGGGCGAGGCAATTCCCCTTTATTACATTTCCATATTTATTGTGTTTGATAATGCTGTCAAGTTCGCTCCAGCTTCCTACATCACACCATCCTATATCAGCTCTAACCATAAGACAGTTAGATACCTTTTCCATAATACCGTAATCAATTGATGTAGATTCAATTGCACCATATATTCTTTTTATTGTTGATTGCTCAGCTCCGGTGTCTAATTTCTTCTCAATAGTACATAATCCTCTGAATAAAAGAGGCATATGTTCATTAATTGCATTCAATAATGTGTTAATGTGAAAAACAAACATACCGCTGTTCCAATAATATTTACGTGATTTCACATAACGCTTTGCCTTAATCACCGATGGTTTTTCAACGAATCTGGAAATATTATAAAAGTCAAATCCGCCCTTGTGTATAAATTTCTTCCCCTTTTCAATATAACCGTACCCTGTATGCGGCACTTTAGGTTCAATGCCTAATGTTATAAAATTATCACTATTCTGCGCAACATCAGCTGCTGCTTTAATTATTTTTAAAAACTGCTTATTCTTTTTTATGATCTGATCGGCAGGTATTGCCACTAAAACAGCGTCAGGGTCACGTTTCTTAATAATTATACTCGCCAGCCCCAAACATGGCGCTGTACTACGTCCCATGGGCTCAGATATTATATTATTTTTTGGTATATCCTTTAATTCACTGCAGGTAAGTTTATAATGGCTCTTATTACCGACGATTAAAATGTTTTTCGGGCTTATTACTTTTTTAATCCTGTCGACTGTCTGTCTTAACATGGACTTTTTGCCATATAATGATAAAAACTGCTTTGGCCTCTCCGCAGTACTTTCCGGCCAAAACCTGGTTCCCCGTCCCCCACCCATTATCACAGCATATATCATTTAATTCGCTCCATTGTCTCTTGAACTGCGGTCTCTATAAAATTTTTAATTTCATCCAGTCTTTTTTGTGAATCTGCTTCAAACCTCATAACTAAAACAGCTTGCGTATTTGACGCCCTGACTAACCCCCATCCATCATCAAAATTCACACGTAAACCGTCTATATCAATAAATTCATATTTGCCCTTAAATTCTTCCTTAATTTTATCAATAACTTTAAACTTAATTTCATCAGGACACTTAGTTCTGATTTCAGGGGTTACGAAGGTCTCAGGAACATCGTTCAATAGAACAGATAAAGGCTCATCAGAATTTGCTAAAATTTCTATCAACCTTATTGCAGCGTAAATTGCGTCGTCATACCCAAAATACCTGTCTGCAAAAAACATATGTCCGCTCATCTCACCTGCCAGAGCAGCATTGGTTTCCTTCATCTTTGCTTTAATCAATGAATGTCCCGCCTTCCACATAATTGCCTTTCCACCGTGTTTTGTTATGTCACTAAACAAATTTTTAGAACATTTAACCTCAGAAATAATAGTAGCGCCTGGCTTATTTTTAAGGATATCACGTGAATATAAAATCAAAATCTTATCACCGAATACAATCTCACCTTTATCGTTTACAGCACCTATCCTATCTCCGTCACCGTCAAACGCTATTCCAACATCAAGCTTTTTCTTCCTTACTTCCTCAATTATCTGCTCAAGATTCTTTGGAATTGTAGGGTCAGGATGATGTACGGGAAAATTACCATCCATTTTGCAGTTTAAGGGTATTACATTTACTCCAAGTTCCCGTAAAATAGGCTCAGCAACCTCGCCTGCTGTACCGTTACCAGCATCGATTGCAACATTCATTTGTCTTTTTATCTTAAATTTCGAGACCAGGTATTTTTTATACTCAGTCACGATATCATAATCGCTCACGCTTCCAGAACCTGATTCGAAATCTCCGGCTTCAATTATCTTTCTTAAATTTTGTATCTCCTCGCCATGTATAGTATCCGTTCCTACACAAACCTTAAATCCGTTAAAATTTGATGGGTTATGACTGCCTGTTATCATCACGCCGCCGTCAGCTTTTAAATGAAACAGGGAAAAATAAAGGATCGGTGTTGTAGTAACACCTAATGTGGTGACATTGCATCCGGTTGATTTAAGCCCTTTTATAAGAGCTTTTCTAAACCGTTCCGTACTCAGTCTGCAATCGCCTCCAACATTAATATTAGTTTTATTTTTGCGCCGCATATATGTTCCGCAGGCCATGCCTATCTTCTCGACCACATCATCAGTTAAATCTTTATCCACAATACCTCTTATGTCATATTCACGAAAAATTAATGGGTTCATCAAACATCCTTCCCTCTTAAAAAAGATTAATAATGATTTATATTAAGTGTCTATATTAACAATTTTAAATTCATCTTTCAACGGCGGATAATATGAAATAGGTTCATTGACTGAAATTGAAAAATAATCTTTTACCACTTTACAAAAACTCACTCCGTCTTTTTTATCCTCATCAGGCGACATAAGTTCACTAAAATATGTTATAGGAATTACAACCGGCGATACAGCTATAAGGCCTATCATCAGGCCAGAGCGTTTCATCTGATATGGAACGTTATGAGGTATTTTATATTTTATATTAATATCCTCATCTAAAACCTCTTTTCGCTCTTCAAGCCTCCTCCAGGCCTCTTTTTTCGAACTGGGATAATTACCATTTTTATCGACCACTAACTCAGGAATTATAATATTATTTTTTGCAATCGCATAAAATGTCGTTTTTTCCCCAGACCCATCTGATTTTACAACTTCATATAATTCAACAACTCTATAATGAGTACATGAAGTCAATAAAAGACAATTAAATAGGCCATACACTATCAGGTATTTTTTTATAATAGAAGCACACATATAATAAGCATCTCAAGATATTAATGTAATTGTAAGATTTTATAAAACGTGTTTATGCGGAATTAACAAGTCTTTTTATTATTTTTTATTTTTATCTTATGGGGTTTAACGAGCGGAATAGATTGTATAGTCTATTTCGGGGAAAATGTTATCCTTGCTTTCGATTTCTGCAAGCCATCTTTCATCAATGCTATTATTCATTATGTCTTCATAAATCTTTGTAAACCTGAAAATATGGTCTTTAATTCTCTGAATAGCATATTGAACGACTGTCCCTGTCTTAAGTATGAAAGCCCAATCACTTGATTCGGCTAATAACAATTCCCTTGCAGCCTGCTTTAAAGCCCGCTCATAAATTCCCGAAGAATTTTTATATTTAGTTGCCAACTCCTGCATGCGTATAGATGATTGATGTAAATGCCTGTATATCCAATCATTGCTACCCTCAAGCCATACTTCACTGTACCCTTTGTAACCCCAGCTTGAAAATGACGGGGTTATTACCTGATTCACCGGATTTTCCTTTAAATACTCATCAGCTGTAATCAAACGTACGGTATCCTGGTCATAATGAATTTTGCGTATCAAAAATTCAAGCCATTCAGGACCTTCATACCACCAGTGTCCGAAAAGCTCAGCATCGTAAGGTGCGACAATAACGGGTTTCTTTTTTAACTTACCGTATAAATACTCGATTTGCCTCTCTCTGTTAAACATAAAATTGCCCGCGTGTTCAGCCGCTTTTTCGCGTGCCATATCAGGCTCATAAGGTTCCTTATCATCTGTCTGTCCTGTTATGCGATGATATTTAATGCCTGTATTAATTCTGATTCCATTGTGATGTATGTAAGGTTGAATATAATCAAGCTCAAGATCAAAACCTATATCACGATAAAAATCACGGTAATAATAATCTCCCGGATATCCCTCCTCGGCACTCCATACCTGTTTTGATGATTCCATATCTCTTCCAAAACAAGCAACTCCGCTTTGACAATAAACAGGAGCAAATACTCCGTATTTTGGCCTTGGCGAGCCGTGAAGAATACCGTGTGAATCCACAAAAAAGTACTTAATTCCATACTCTTTTAAGATTTTATCATCACCGGGATTATAACCGCATTCTGGAAGCCACATTCCCTTTGGGCTCCGGCCCAGATTTTTTATGTAATCATCAACTGCTATTTTAGTCTGTGCCCTTACGGAGGTTTTGACAACATCCATATTAGGTAAAAATCAATGCGTAGCTCCGCACGTAATAATATCCAGTTTCCCAAGTTC
>Ga0164318_10002367_pt1 | contig 17469 bp, 10 predicted proteins | sample GuaBasSedimGuay9_FD_113734 | JGI IMG/M metagenome (GOLD analysis project Ga0164318, IMG submission 113734) | Subseafloor sediment microbial communities from Guaymas Basin, Gulf of California, Mexico - Guay9, Core 4571-4, 0-3 cm | ecosystem: Environmental > Aquatic > Marine > Hydrothermal vents...
ACGCCGATGATACTGCTTGGGCGACCTTGTGGGAAAGTAGGTAGTCACCAGCTTTTTTAAAATTTTATATATACAAGAAATTAAGCCTGTAACCTTGCCCCCTGGTTGCAGGCTTTTTTTATTGTTACTCCTCTATTTACTATCATTTATATATAAAATCAAAATTTAAATGATTTGACAAGTTCATTTTATCTATGATGATACAGCATCTATTTCAGAATATGTATATTTAGAAAAATTTTTTTTAGAAAATGAAAGCACTTATCCCTATATTTATATTTATATTACTATAATTTAAAGTTCTTTCATCTTTATATTCATATATATAATCTACTTCGATTTGAGATTTCATAGTGTCTTTAAGATTTTCAAATTTTTCTTCTATACAAATATTAAATGAAATTTTTTTGGTTAACATATACATCAAATTAATTCCAAAACCTTTAGTAGTACCAGATGGAGAATATTTGAAATCGCTAAAGCTTGAATTAGAATTATATGAGCTTGATGTAAATAAATAAAAAAAGCTTAAATAAGGATATATTTTGTGAGGTTCTAAATATTGCTTTCCAAAAAATAATATTTGAATACCAATAGAATGTTTATTGTAATCATCTTCATCAACTAAGAGCTTTTTAAAAGATTCATATTCTATTCTTGCTCCTACTAAAATATATTTATGGATATATGTGCTAAAAGAAGAATTAAAGATTATCTTTCTTTCAGAAATAGGGATAATATAAGATACTCTGTTTTTTGAATTGTTATAGGAGAAATTAAAAGAAATTAAATAATCCTGTTTTTTAGATTGTAAGTTTTGCGAAAAAATAGAAGAAGCAAAAAGAAATATCACAAGAAAAAAGGGTTTTTTAAACATAAAACCTCCTTGATTAAATTTTGATAAATATATGATAATTAACAAGTTTGTTGTTGTCAAGAATTTCTTTAGAGGTAGATTTGGGTAAAAATGAGATGTGGTATATATGTGGCATCTATGTGAATGACAGGATAGTAATCCAGTTTTCTCCTTTTGAATTTATCTATTACTTCATCAGCAATATCAACTGCTGCACTGATAAAGGAAGAAGAAACTGATGTTTGTAGTAATTTTTTTAAAACCTTGCCTGTCTTTCTTGCTGATACTCCTGCTAAGCCCTTATAATATCATCTAACAAGAAGGTTATTCTTTTGTTTTCAGGTAGTATAGAGGGTTTAAATCCGCTGTCCCTTGTTTTCGGAATTTTAAGTTCCATCTGAGAGAATATTGTTTTTGGACTCCTCAAATAATACCCATTTGCTCTTGTTGTCTTCTTTCCTTTAAATATCTTTTTCTTTCCTGAACCATAATTTCTTCAATCATATTTTTGAATTCTTTTGCTAATTGTTCAATAATTAATTTGTTCATTTGCTTTTCCTCCTTGAAGTAATTTTTAAATAGAAACTACATAAAAGCATTTCTCTTTCAAGGGGTTGACACAATTAATTATACATTACCATTTTTTATAGATACATTGATAATAAATAATATTTAATTTTAAAATATGTTTTATCAATGGTGATGTAATAGTATCTTTAGTATGGGGATATTTTGATATGTTTTTAAAATAGTGATAGCTGACGATATTTTTTTTCAGGATAATTGAGTATGAAATTACTATAATTTTTTAATTTTTTAATAAAAATTGATGGCCCATTATCATTATCTGTTGTATAAGATAAATATATTTTTTCCGATGATCGAGTGAGAGCGACATAAAATAATCTTTCTTCCTCGTCCATATCACCATTTTTTATTGGGAAATAATTTTTTTGTAAAGAAGGAATTATAACCACGGGAAATTCAAGTCCTTTTGCGCTGTGGACTGTCAAAAAATTTATATTGTTTTTCTGGTTTGAAATTCGTTTATGATTTAATAATTCATTTATTGTAGAATTTAAATCATCAGAGTTTTGTAAAATATCTATTAAAAGTTCTATATCATCGTCATTAGAAATATTTAAGCTTGAGCATATAAAATTTATTTTTTTCAATAAATTTTCAGGACTATCCATTAAATTTATATTTGTTCTTGAAATTTTATAGAAGATTTCTTCAAAAAATTTATTATTTTTATTTTCAATGGCTCTTAGGGCATATAATATTTTTATAATTTTTTCATTTTTTAGAAAAGTATCATCAAAGAATACCTTAACAGGAAAATTATGTTGTCTGAAATATGTTAAGTATTCTTTTAGTTTTTGATTAGTGCGGAAAATAAAAGCAATGTCGTTTGGGTAGTATTCGCCAGCAGTATTTCCAATATTCATATCTAATGTGCCGATTAATTTTTTTAATTCTTTTATAAAAAACGATTTTTCTATTTTAGAGTTAGGATGTTCGATTATATAGAAATCTCCTTTTTCATCTGATGATGATTTTAAAGAAATATTTATTGTTTTTTTTGATATAATTTCTGATGAAATATTTATAAAATTTTGAGGTAATCTGTATGAAATTTGTAAAGTTAAAAATTTTATTTTAGGGAATAATTCATCTAATTTTAATATAGTTTCGGGTTCTGCTCCTCGAAATTTATATAATGATTGGTAATAATCACCAATTAATATTAGTTGTTGTAAGTTATCTGTTAATTTTTTAATCCAGTTGAATTGAAGTTTATTACAATCCTGAACTTCATCTACAAAAAGGTATTTTATAAGAAATTTTTTAGAATCATGGATTTCTATAAATTTTAATAATATGTCATTAAAATCATAGAGGTTATTTTGTTGTAGAAAATTTATATATTTTTGTATAAGTAGTTTTTCTTCATCAATTACAGAGATTGATCCGTCGATTTTATACTGTTCGATTTTTATTAGAAATTTATTATATCCTTTTTTTAGTCCTAATTGTTGTAATATAAATATTTGGTCTTGGGTGGTAATAAGGTTAATAGAAATATTATATATTTCCTGTAGAATTCTTTTGCTTATTGAATGAAATGTTCCTATGTATAAATTATGAGAGGAAATATTTATTCTATTTTTTATTTCATTAGCGGCGCTATCAGTAAAAGTAACAAATAATATTTTATTTGTTTCTAATTCTTTTTTTAGAGTTTCTAATTTTTTGATTATTGTAAAAGTTTTTCCGGTGCCGGGTCCGGCCTGTATAAAAACAAATTTGTCTTTGTTATTGATGATCTTTTCCTGGTTTTTATTTAATATTTGTGTTTGATTTTGAGGTGTGATATTTAAAGAAAGTTGTTGGAGTTCAGGAGCATTTGCTGTAGTGTTATTATTTGGTTTTATTTTGTCCTTTTTAGTTTGAATTTTTTGATCAATGAAAATAGCATTAGATAAGATTTCTTTTTTTTCTTCAGGAGAGAATACAGATACAATACCATATTCCCCGTCGAATCCGGGCCTAATATAAATATTATTATTTCTAACTTTAGAAATTGCATATTTGATTATAGGCTCATTTATTTTTAAATTATCGATATCATTATTTAATAGAATATCAAATTCATTCCCATTTGCTCTAATGATGTTATTGTATATTTTTTCTACAGCTTTTGATTTTGGATTTTTGTTTATAGAGTCGGCAATAATTTGTTTTAAGGTAACTATGCTGTGAAAAGGTTTTGCTTTTGGTCCTTTGGTATTTTCTGGTTTATCAGCTAATTCGTACACTCTATGAAGCACGCCCATAGTGAGTGGTTTGCCACATACCGGGCATATATTATTATATTTTTTAGCTTCTTTAGGGGAAAGATATATCCCACATTTTCTATGTCCGTCCCAGTGATATTTCCCTTCTTCTGGGTAAAATTCTATAGTACCTAAAATTTTATCGTCATTATTTGTATTTTTGAGGGCATTTAAGATACCATTGTAAGAAAAACTGGCATGGAAAAGATTTGCTTCTCTGCCAAGATTTTCTGGACTGTGGGCATCAGAATTTGATACAAGAAATCTATTATCTAATTGACTGATTAGCCAATTCATAGGTGGATCTGAGCTTAAACCGGTTTCTACAGCATAAATATATTTTTCCAGATCGCCGAAGCATTCCTCTATTGTATCAAATCCTGATTTTGCTCCAAATAATGAGAAATGAGGCGTCCATATATGAGCAGGAATATAGATTATATCTTCATTTATATCTAAGAATATTTTTAATAATTCTGAACTATCCATACCTAAAATTGGCCTTCCATCGCTTCTAATATTTCCAATACTATCTAATTTTTTGCTGATTTTTTTAGCAGTTGGTAAGTCGGGTATTAAAAATAGATGATGTAATTTTCTTACTTTATTATTTTTTTTGTATATAGTTGAAATTTCTGTGGTAATTATAAATCTTATATTTTTATTGGTTAAGATATTGGGAATTTCTTTGATTAATTTTTTTTGGTATTCTTCTTTTAATTTTAAAAGCCCATTATTTTCATCTTCAGTTAGATATTCTTCTATTTCATTTAATAATCCAGGGTGAATGCCGTCTCCTGTACCAATTAAATCAATTCCTTTATAATATGCTTTTTTTGCATACTCATAAAAATTAGAAAATTTACTTGTTGCAATTGAATAATGAGAATGGATGTGAAAATCAGCTATAAATTTTTTTTTCATGTCTATAAGTTAGTATAAATTTTGTTTGTGTCAATAGTATTTTTTGTATTTTATATTTGATATAAAACAAAAGAGAGAAAATATCGTATTAATTAATAATTGAAAAGGAGGTATTGATGTTAAGAATGTTTATTTTGATTTTTATATTATTTATAAGCACTGTTAATGCAAAAGATTTTATTTCTATAAAAAAAATTAAAACTACAATAAAAATTGATGGGGAAATGACTGAATCAGTATGGCAAGATTTAGAGCCAATAACCAATTTTAAAGAATTTGAACCAAAGGAGAATGCAGAACCAGATGTTATGACAAAGGCTTATCTTTTTTATGATGAAAAAAATTTATATGTGGGCATTAAGGCATATGATAATCCGAAAGAGGTAAGGTATTCATTAACTTCAAGAGACAATATTTATGATGACGATTTTGCGGGTATAATTTTAGATACTTATGGTAATGCGTCCTGGTCTTATCAATTATTATGTAACCCTATTGGTATTCAGGGAGATGCAAAAAGAACACCTGATAGAGAAGATGATTCTTTTGATGTTTTTTATTATTCAGCAGGTACTGTTACAGATTCAGGTTATATTGTTGAGATGAAAATACCTTTTAAAAGCTTAAGTTTTCCTGCTGAAAAGATTCAAAATTGGAGGATAATTTTTGGAAGAATTAGACCAAGGGATAGTAAATATATTTATTTTTGTCCACCTATTAGTAGACAAAAACCCTGTCTTGAATGTCAAGCATTAATAATTAAAGGTTTACATGATATTTATCCTGGTAAAAATATTAGGCTAATTCCTGCAATTACTGGGAATAAAGTGTATTTTATTAAAGATTATGATAATCCTGATATGGGAATGGATAGTAAACCGGTTGAGGGCAAGGTCTCATTAACGGGTAGATTTAATATTAACTCAAATTTAAGTACAGAATTTACAGTAAATCCAGATTTTAGTCAGGTTGAATCTGATCCGGCACAGATTGATGTTAATTCCACTTTTGCACTATTTTATTCAGAGAAAAGACCATTTTTTCAGGAAGGTATGGAGATTTTTAATTCTTTTTTTAATTTAGTTTATACAAGGAGTATTAATAATCCAATTGGAGCTGTTAAATTAATATCAAGATTTGGTAAATGGGATGTAGCATATTTGGGAGCAAAGGATAAAAATACTCCTATCATTATTCCCCTTGAAGAAAGTAGTGAATTTGTTGGTAATGGAAAAAGCTATTCAAATATTTTGAGAATTAAAAGAAATATTGGAAATAGTTCATATTATGGATTTTTATTTTCTAATAGGGCTTATGAAAAAAATGCTTATAATAATGTTTTTTCCTTTGATTTTAAATATTTATTTTTACAAAATTATACAGTTGATTTTCAAATTTTTAAAACATTTACTCATGAATTAATAGATTCGTCTACAATTGAAGATTTCCAATCTGAAGTTTTTGGTTATAATAATCATACAGTAGCTTTGGATGGGGAGAAATATAGTGGTTATGGTTTAATTAGTCAGTTTGATTATTCATCAAGACATTTATATTCTATGTTAAGATATAAAGTAGTTAGCCCGGAGGTAAGAGTTGATAATGGATTTATAACACAAACAAACTATGAAAAATTATTATATTTAGTACAATATAATTATTATCCTGAATGGAAATTTGTTGATTTAATTCAACCAAGAATTATGGCCAGTTATATACAAAATACGAAAAAATTAAGGAAAGATAAATGGATTTATGCAACGATATCTTTTCAAATGAAAAGGCAAACATATTTTAGATTATCATATGTGATAAGCCAAGAAAGATTTAGAGGTAAGGACTTTCCAGGTATTAAAAGAATTAGTCTTTTTTGTAGTTCAAGAATAAATGATGTTTTTGAGATTGGCATGAGAAGTGAAATTGGAAAGTCGATAGCGAGAACTCTTGATGAACCAGTTTTGGGCAATGTTCATGAATTAGAATTATTTTCAGATTTAAAAATTCACAATAGATTATTTATAGAGCCATCCTTTAATTATTATAATTTAAAATATCCTGATAGTGATGAGAATATATATGATGGATATATTTATAGGATTAAAACAACGTATCAGCTTAAAAGGGAATTATTTGTAAGGCTTGTATTACAGTATGATAATTTTTCCTCTGATTTTAATATAGAGCCTCTTATTTCTTATCAAATTAATCCTTTTACATTGGTGTATATTGGAGCAAGCACTTCACATCATGATTATGGTGAACAATTTGGTTTTAGAACAGTAGGAAAACAATTTTTCTTTAAACTTCAATATTTATGGCAATCATAAATTAAATCATAATTAATAGTTTTTTGTAAAACTTAATAAAAATTCATTTTTTTCTATATTTTATAGAATTTCATATTTTTTACTTGACATAAAAATATTTATAAATTATTATTATAAAAAATTTTAGAAAACTTTGATTATAAATTAAAATTTTTAAAAAAGGAGCGAAATGCAAAAGAATTCTTTAATTGGGGATATGCTTTTATTATTGACATCGGTAATATGGGGGTTTGCTTTTGTTGCTCAGCGTGTTGGAATGGAATTTATTGGGCCTTTTTTCTTTAATTCAGTAAGATTTTTTATAGGAGCAATAGTATTAATACCTCTTTTATATCTGATGAATAAAAAATTTATACCATCAAGTAATGTAATAAAAAATGGTTTTATATTGGGATTATTTCTTTTTGCAGGAGCAAGTTTGCAGCAAGTTGGTATTGTATATACAACAGCAGGTAAGGCAGGTTTTATTACCGGGCTTTATGTAGTTTTTACACCCATTTTTGGTAGATATTTGGGGCATAAGACTGATTTTTTTACATGGGTTGGAGTAGTTTTTGCAGTTATAGGTTTATATCTTTTGAGTGTAAAAGAGGGGCTTTATATAGAAAAAGGTGATTTTTTGGTTTTATTAGGTTCTATTTTTTGGGCTTTTCATGTAAATTTTATTTCAGTTTTTAATAAGAAGAACGATGCATTGGAATTATCAATTGTTCAATATTTTGCTTGTGCTTTTTTTAGTCTGATCGTATCAATATTTTTTGAAAAAGTAGCAATATCGATGATTAGAGATGCATTATGGCCTATATTATATGGGGGATTGGTTTCTGTTGGTATTGGTTACACTATGCAGATTTTTGCTCAAAAGAAGACATCACCATCTCATGCTGCTATTATTTTGAGTATGGAATCTTTATTTGCAGTTCTTGGAGGTTGTCTTTTTTTAGAAGAAGTTCTTTCTAATAGAGAAGTTATTGGTATTGTTTTTATGTTTTTTGCAATAATAATAACACAAATTGATTCGATAATTAGGGGGAGAAAATGAGAAAAGTTTTTGTTTTTTTTGTTTTTCTTTTTTATTCTGGGCTTATAGCAGATAATAATTATTTGGATAGTATTATTTCTGATTTGAAATCTAATCCTGATATTAAATCTATTGAAAAGGTTAAAACTACAAAGCCATTTGTAGCAACTTATAGAATTTTTATAAATCAAAAACTTGATCATTTTTCTGATAATAGTAAAACTTTTTCACAACAAATTTATTTTTCTTATGTAGATTCGTCAAGACCAAATGTATTAGTTACAGAAGGATATGATATATATGGAAATTTTACACGAGAATTATCAAAATTGTTGAATGCGAATCAGATTGTAGTTGAACATAGATTTTTTAATAAATCAGTTCCTGAAAATATTGAATGGAAGTATTTGAATATAAAACAAGAAGCAGCAGATTATCACTATATTTTGTTTATTTTTAAAAAATATTTAAAAGGAAAGTGGGTAAGTACTGGTAGAAGCAAAGGGGGACAGACTACATTATTTTATAGAAGATTTTATCCTGATGATGTTTATGCTTCTGTTCCTTATGTTGCGCCATTTAATTTTGCATTAGAAGACCCTCGCATAGATTCTTTTATTGTTAATAATGGCTCAAAGGAATGTAGAGATAAGATTTTGAATTTTCAGTTACATATTTTAGATAATGAAGACAAATGTATTGATATTTTTAAAAAATGGGCAAAAAAAAATAAAGTTAGCTTTGATTTGATAGGAATTGAGAAAATTTTTGAATATGCTGTATTAGAATATCCTTTTACTTTCTGGCAATGGGGGAATACTTCCTGTGATTCTATTCCAATTAATTGTAATGAGCAGGCAAAACTTTTTAAACACCTTTCGAAGGTAATACCCTTGAGAGGATATTATTCTGACAAATCTGTCAAAGCTTCTTATCCGGCTTTTTATCAATTTTGTACACAATTAGGCTATTATGGTTATTATTATAATGATAAAGAGGTTTTGGATAAACTAAAATATTTAAAACATCCTACTAATTTGGATTTTACACCACCAAATGTTGAAATTAGGTACGATCCTAATGCTATGAAGGATGTTAAGAATTGGATTAATAGTGGAGGCCTAAATAGATTTTTAATGATTTATGGTGAGCTTGATCCATGGCGAGCAACTGCTATTGATATTCCAGATAATGGAAAAGATAGCTATAAATTTATTTTAAAAGGAGGGAATCATAGAGCCAAAATTTTAGATTTTCCTTTTGAAGAAAGAATGGAAATATTTAATATACTTGAGAAATGGTTTGATGTAAAAATAGATAATAAATTTAAAGAAAGGAATAAATAGGTATGAAGAAATATGGATTTTTAATTTTATTTTTAGTGTCTTTATCTTTTGCAAAGGAAATTTATATTAATGATTGGGAGAATCCATACTTGCAGGGGAGAGGGAAACTTCCGCCACATGCTCATTATATTCCTTATAGCAATATAGCAAATGCTTTGAGAGATTCTATAGAATTATCTAAGTATATATTAAATTTAAATGGTATATGGAAGTTTCATTTATCAAATAATCCATCATCGAGGCCAGTTTATTTTTATAAAGAAGATTATGATATAAGTTCGTGGGATAGTATTTCGGTGCCGAGTAATTGGGAAGTATTAGGGTTTGATTATCCTATATATACTGATGTAGATTATCCGTTTAAACCTAATCCTCCTTTTGTACCACATGATTATAATCCTGTTGGATCATATAAAAGATATTTTGAATTACCTGATAATTGGGAAGATAGAAGAATAATTTTACATTTTAGTAGTGTTAGGTCTGCTTTTTATGTTTGGGTAAATGGTAAAGAGGTTGGTTTTAGCAAAATTAGTAAGGTTCCAGCAGAATTTGATATAACAGATTTTGTAAGAAAAGGTAAAAATAGTATAGCGGTTGAAGTGTATCGTTTTAGTGATGGTACTTATTTAGAAGATCAAGATTATTGGAAGATTAGCGGTATTGAGAGGGAGGTTTATATATATTCTGTACCTAAAGTTTGCATTGAAGATTTTTTTATAATAGCTGATTTGGATTCTAATTATGTTGATGGCTCTATTAATGTGGATTTGTTGTTGAAGAATTATTCTAAAAGCAGAAATATAAAGGGGTGCTTAGAGTTTTTATTATATAGTCCTTTAAATGATACAGTTTTTAGTGAGAAAATAAATTTTTACTTTAGAAAAAGTAAAAGGATAAATTTTACCAAATATATCAAAAATGTTTTAAAATGGACAGCAGAAACTCCCAATTTATATAAGATGCTTTTTATTCTTTATGATGACAAAAATAATATAAAAGAAGTTATTTCTCAAGATGTAGGTTTTAGAAAAATTGAAATATCTGACGGTCTTTTGAAGATAAATGGAGTGGCTATTACACTTAAAGGTGTTAATAAACATGAGCATAATCCCAAATTAGGTAGGTTTGTTCCGGAACCTCTTATGATAAAAGATATAAAGTTAATGAAGGAGAATAATATTAATGCTGTTAGGTTGAGCCATTATCCTAATAGGCCGTTATGGTATAAATTATGTGATAGGTATGGATTATATGTTATAGATGAAGCTAATATTGAATCACATGGTATGCTTTATGTCCCGGGAAAATCTCTTGCGAAAAATAAAGAATGGAAGTATGCACATCTTGAAAGAACAAAAAGAATGGTGGAAAGGGATAAGAATTTTCCCTGTATAATTATCTGGTCTTTGGGTAATGAATCTGGTAATGGAGAGAATTTTTATGCTACTTATGATTGGATTAAACAAAGGGATAAAACAAGACCTGTTCAATATGAGCCAGCGGAGTTAGATTATAATACAGATATTTATTGTCCTATGTATGCTCGTATTCCTACAATAGAAAGATATGTTAAATATGGGAAACAAAAACGTCCTTTGATTTTGTGTGAATATGCTCATGCAATGGGGAATAGCGTTGGTAATCTTGTTGACTATTGGGATGTTATTTATAAATATGAACAATTGCAGGGTGGTTTTATTTGGGATTGGGTAGATCAGGGGCTTATTCTTGTTAAGGAAAATGGTGATACTTGCTGGGCTTATGGTGGAGATTTTGGGCCAGATTCTGTATATACAGATACTAATTTTTGTATTAATGGATTAGTTGCTCCAGATAGAAAACCTCATCCTGCTTTACATGAAGTTAAAAAGGTTTATCAATATATACAGATTAAGCCTATTAATTTACAGGAAGGCATATTTAAGATTAAAAATCTTTATGATTTTATAGATCTTGATAAGTTTTATTTTGTATATCAAATTATGGCAAATGGTGAAGTGTTGAAAGAAAGCAGGTTGAATATTTCTCTTGAACCTCATAAAGATACTGTAATAAATATCAATTATGGTATAGATAGTGTATTGAGTGGTCGGGAATATTATATTAATTTTTATGTTAAAACAAAAAGTAGAAGCTTATTGGTGGATAGGGATTTTACTATTGCTTATGAACAGTTTAGATTGCCATATTTTAAATATGCAAAAATTGAGAAAAGAAAAGAAAGTAAGATTTCTGTATCAGAAGAAAATAATTTTTATAAGGTACAAGGGAAGGATTTTGTTATTAAAATAGATAGAGTTAAAGGGAATATTATTTATTGGAAATATTTTAATAGTATATTGTTAGATGCTAAGGTTAAAAATCAGGGTAGTAAGTTAAATTTTTGGCGTCCTCCAACAGATAATGATTTTGGAAATAATATGCCCCGAAGATTAAAAATGTGGAATCATATAGATGAGAGCCTATTATTGTTAGATGCTAAATTGGAGAAAAAAAATAAAAAAGAAGTGGAAATTTCTTTTATATTTTCATATAAATTATATGATTATCAAATTGTTAAAAAATATCTTATTAATGGCAGAGGAGAAATTGAATTTTGTTATCAATTTATACCTGGTAATGAACGACTTCCGGAAATACCGCAGTTCGGTGCAGAAATTGTTTTTAATAAAATTTTTGACAAGGCTACCTGGTTTGGTAGAGGACCATTTGAAAATTATTGGGATCGAAAGGTAGCAGCATTGGTTGGCTTGTATAAAAAAAGTATAGACTCTATGTATCATCCTTATATCAGGCCTCAGGAGACAGGTTTAAGGTGTGATAATAGATTTTTATTGTTAGAAGGCAGGAACATTAGATTAAAGGTGTTAGGTATGCCTATATTTGATTTTAGTGTTTATCCTTTTTATAATGAAGACTTTGATACTGGAGGACCAGTAAAGATTTATAAACATCCTTGTGAATTAACGAAAAGAGATATTGTTACTTTAAATGTTGTCCACAGGCAGATGGGGGTAGGTGGAGATACAAGCTGGGGAGCAAAAACACATAAAGAATATATGATTTTTCCTAATAAGTTGATAGAATTAAGATTTATTTTACAACCGTTTAAAATAGATTAAAAATAACGAAGGGAGAATTTATGAATTTATCAACAATTGATTTTATTATTTTTGCTATTTATATTTTTGTGATTGTTGCTTTAGGGCTCTTTTTTTCCAGGACAAAAAAAGGCCATACTAAAGATTCAAAAGATTATTTTTTAGCGAGTAAGGCATTACCATGGTGGGTGATAGGTTCTTCTTTAATTGCTGCTAATATTTCAGCAGAACAATTTATTGGTATGTCGGGTTCTGGTTTTGCAATTGGACTTGCTATTGCATCCTATGAATGGATGGCAGCACTTACCCTGGTACTTGTAGGGAAGTTTTTCTTACCAATTTTTATTGAAAAGAAATTATATACTATCCCTGAATTTATAGAACAGAGATTTAGTGTGACTTTAAAATCTATTTTGGCAATTTTCTGGATTGCTTTATTTATTTTTGTGAATTTGACGTCTGTATTATTTTTAGGCGGGAAAGCATTAGATACAATTATTGGCAGTGGAGATGGGAGTTTAATCATTTATGCGATTATTGGGCTTGCAACTATTGCTGCAGCATATTCTTTATATGGTGGTTTGTCAGCAGTAGCATGGACAGATGTTGTCCAGGTATCTTTATTAGTAATAGGTGGATTGATTACTTCAATGATTGCACTGAACAATGTTACGCCTGAAGGTGGTATAATCCATGGTTTTGAACATATATTAAGGCATGCAGGTGATAAATTTCATATGATTCTTCCGAGGAGTAATCCGGAATATTTTAATTTACCCGGCATAGCAGTTTTAATAGGTGGTATGTGGGTTGCAAATTTGTATTATTGGGGATTTAATCAATATATTATTCAGCGTGCTCTTGGTGCAAAATCTTTAAAAGAGGCTCAACATGGTATTATATTTGCTGGATTTCTTAAGCTTTTGATTCCTTTGTTGGTAGTAATTCCGGGAATTATTGTTTATGTTTTATTTACACAGCCAGAAGGAACTACTATTATTAATGGCATTCGGGATGCTTTTTTGAAGGCTGATGGAAGTATTAATTATGATAAAGCATATCCATGGTTGATAGCTAAATTCGTTCCTATTGGATTAAAGGGATTGGTTCTTGCAGCCTTGACAGCTGCGATTGTTTCTTCACTTGCTTCAATGTTAAATTCTACCTCTACAATTTTTACAATGGATATTTTTAAAGAACATATTAAAAAAGATGCTACTGAAAAGGAACTTGTTTTTGTTGGAAGATTAACCGCAGGGATAGCTTTGATAATCGCTGTAATTATTGCACCTATATTGGGGAATATCCCTCAAATGTTTCAGTATATTCAGGAATATACAGGATTAGTAAGTCCTGGAATTCTTGCTATATTTTTAATGGGATTATTCTGGAAGAAAACTACGAATAAAGCGGCAATTATTGGAGCATTATCTTCTATTGTGATAGCATTGTTATTAAAAAATCCTGCTGTTGATTTACCATGGATGGATCAAATGTTTTATACTTTAGTATTAACAATGGCTATAATTTTAGCTGTTAGTCTTGTAACTTCTGAAAATGATGATGATCCGAAAGGTATTTCTTTAACTGCCAGAATATTTAAAACAGATTCGGTATTTAATATAGGTACTTATGGGATTTTAATAATTTTAGCAGTTTTATATGCTATTTTCTGGTAGAAAGATAGAGAGGAGATATTTATGAATGAATTGTTTGTAAAGTATCCGCATAGGCGATATAATCCATTAACCGGCACATGGATTTTAGTTTCTCCACATAGAACGAAAAGACCATGGCTGGGGCAAACTGAAGCATCTTTCCCGGAAATAGGGAAAAGTTATGATCCAGCTTGTTATCTTTGTCCGGGAAATATTCGAGCAAATGGTAAGAAGAACCTAACGTACTCGAAAACTTTTGTTTTTGATAATGATTTTGCTGCTCTTTTAGACGATGTGCCTGTCTTTAGAAGTGATGATGAACTTTTTAGATATGAATCTGTAGAAGGTACATGCCGTGTGATTTGTTATACTCCAGATCATAGTAAAACTATGGCATTGATGCAAGAAGAGGAAATAGTAGATGTTATATACACCTGGATCGAACAGTATTCTGAACTTATCAAAAAATACAAATGGGTTCAGATTTTTGAAAATAGAGGCTCCATGATGGGAGCCTCTAATCCACATCCTCATGGACAAATCTGGGCTATGAATAAAATACCGCAATTGGGAGAACTGGAATATAAAAATCAATTTGCTTATAAAGAAAAGAAAGGTTCTTTATTATTATTAGATTATGTAAAAAAAGAGCTTGAATTTCCTGAAGAAAGAGTTGTTTTAGAAGGAGAGTATTGGGTTTTTGTTGTTCCTTTTTGGGCTGTATGGCCTTATGAAACTTTGTTATTACCTAAATTTAAGGTAAGTAGAATTTCTGATTTAATAGAAAGTCAAATAAAAGATTTAGCTAAGATTTTAAAACAAATGTTAATTAAGTATGATAATTTGTTCAATACTTTTTTCCCCTATTCAATGGGATGGCATAATGCGCCTGCAGGAAATGAATATGATGATTTCTGGACTTTACATGCTCATTTTTATCCACCATTATTAAGGTCTGCGACTATCAGAAAATTTATGGTTGGGTTTGAAATGTTATCAGAACCTCAGAGAGATATTATTGCTGAAGTAGCTGCTCAAAGATTAAGAAGTTTAGATGATGTTCATTTTTTGAAAAGGAGTAAAAATTGAATTTAGAAAAAATCTATAACGATTTATATTTTTTTACTGATTTTGAAAATTTTGAAAAAAGATTTAAGGAATTAATTAAATATTTATATAAATATTTCGGTAATAATGATGAAAAAATATATTATTTTAGTGTGCCGGGAAGAGTAGAATTAATTGGCAATCATACTGATCATAATCATGGAAAAGTAATTGCGACTTCAATAAATCTTGATGCTGTAGCAATTGCTCGAAAAATACCTGATAATATTATAAAAATATATTCAGTAGAATTTGATAGGGTTTTTGAGGTAGATATTGATGAGCTTAATATTAAAGAAGAAGAGAAGAATTCTACTAATGCTTTAATTAGAGGAATTGTAGCAGGGTTTAGAAGAAATAATAAAATTATTGGTGGTTTTGAAGCTGTAGTTTCGAGTCAGGTAATGGTGGGTTCAGGTCTTAGTTCATCTGCAGCTTTTGAGGTTTTAATTGGTAAAATATTGAGTGTTTTTTATAATAATGACGAATTGTTGGATATTTTTCTTGCGCAGATGGGGCAGTTCGCAGAGAATCAATATTTTGGAAAACCTTGTGGTTTGATGGATCAAATAGCAGTTGCATATGGGGGGATAGTATTTATAGATTTTGCTAATATTGATGATCCTATAGTAGAATCAATTGATTTTGATTTTAATGAATATGATTATAAGATATTGGTCGTAAATACCGGTGGAAGTCATGCAGATTTAACAGATGATTATGCAAGTATTCCTCAGGATATGAGAAGTATTGCAAAAAATTTTGGTATACCGTCTTTGAAAGATTTAAATAAAAATGATATTTATGAGCATTTTCAGGAATTATGTAATAAATTTGGGGATAGAGCGGTGTTAAGAGCTTTGCATTTTTTTGATGAGAATAAAAGAGTTGAATTAGCGAGGAAGAGTTTTTTTGATGGGAATATAGATGCTATCTTTCAGAATATTATTCTATCCGGGGATAGTTCTATCAAATGGCTTCAAAATGGTTTTAGTATAAAAAATATTAAAAATCAGAAAGTTATGTTAGGCCTGTATTTATCCGAAGAATTTTTTAGAAATAATAATGTTAATGGAGGATACCGAGTTCATGGAGGCGGTTTTGCAGGCACTATACTTGTAATATTGAAAAATGATTTTGTGGATAAATATGTAGATTTTATAGGTAAATTTTTTGATAAAAATTCTGTCAATATTCTTCAAGAGAGAAGAATAGGAGCGTATTTTTCAAAATTATAGAATTCATATCCTCCTCCTTTCCCTATTCATAATAGATTGCAGGATAGAGATAAGGATCTATCCTGCTTTTTATGCAATATAGTCGATGATTTGGGAGTCTGAATTTTCAGTATTTATATAGAAAAACTCATTTTCTAAGTTTTTTGTATCATAGTTTAATGATATATTTCTTAATCTTGGTTTTGAATGTACGAATGAAGATATTAGCAGTTGTTGTTTATTGTTTATTGTTTTAAGGAAATCTCTATTATTAGAGGTAAATTTTAGATCGAAGTAATTATTTTTACGATTTAATAAGAAATTTATTAATAGGTGGATTTCTTCAGTAGGCTTTAAGAAAATATTAAGAGAATATAAGTCCTGTTCTTTAGGTTGTTTTTTATTAAATCTAAAAAAAAATTCTTCCCATGAATTATTATAGTAGAAGATAAAGGGAACGAAAAAAAATTTTTCATTAAAGATATTAAAAAATAATGTTCCCTGGAGATGTTCAATAGCATTTTTGATTTCATCTTTAGGATTATGTTTTTGTAATTCTTTTAATGCGCTAAATAGTTTGAAGAAATTACTTAATATTGCTTTGTTTTTGAACTTTGAAAAAAAACTTATAATATCTTTAAAAGAATGGAAGTATTGTTTTAGGTTTTTATTTTCTGGTGATAAAAATTCATTAAAAAAGTTTTTCAAAAAAAATTTGTTTTTGTTGAAATTTATTATTAAATTGAATAAAAATTTATTTTCCAAATTGTCATTTATAAGCAGGTTAAGTTTTGATAATAAAATATTAGTATTGTTTATTTCATCATCTATTACGTTCTCATCTACCAATTGTAAAGTTATTTCTGGGAATGTTCCTTTTACTCTTGCTTTAATATAATCTCCTATATTGAAGTCTTTTTCAGAATAAGTTATAAATTTTTTATTTTTAATAGAAATGAGATAGTAGTTTTTTTGAATTATGGCTATTACTTTCCCTTTGACAATTTTACCATGGATAAATAGAGCATTATTGTTTAGTTTTAGATTATTTTTATTATTGATGATGGGA
>Ga0164318_10002368_pt1 | contig 17467 bp, 12 predicted proteins | sample GuaBasSedimGuay9_FD_113734 | JGI IMG/M metagenome (GOLD analysis project Ga0164318, IMG submission 113734) | Subseafloor sediment microbial communities from Guaymas Basin, Gulf of California, Mexico - Guay9, Core 4571-4, 0-3 cm | ecosystem: Environmental > Aquatic > Marine > Hydrothermal vents...
ACTTCTGGGAGCTATGCCGCCAAGGGTGTTCTTCATCGATCAAATCAGCTAAATGAATTAGGTACTGTGTAGAAAGTTCTGTATCTGCTTTAACCCATTGGAAATTCTTTTTGGAGACAGCTAGGGTAGCATTATTAGCGAGGACAATATCAAACAAATCACTTCCTACATGGTCATCAATAACTTGAGCATGGTCGCCGCAAGAGAAGTTTTCTGTCTCGCCTGCTTGAGTAGCGACATTGCAAACATATATTTTCAAGGCCTGGCTAGCGCGAATAGCAGCGGATATGTCTTTTACCAATAAGTTAGGGAGGATGCTAGTGTACAAACTTCCAGGCCCAATGACTATTAAATCCGCTGATAAAATTGCTCGAATCGACCGCGGAAAAGCGGACGGTGAATCAGGCATAAGCCATACCCGTTGAATTTCACCCGGCGTTTTTGGAATTTTGCTCTCCCCCTCCACGCGGATCACTCGCTTGCTATCTGCTGACTTAATATCCGCTCCTAGGCGAACGTTTTCTAAAGTAGCTGGATAAACACGCCCACTAACAGCCAACACACGCCCAGATTCAGCAATAGCCTCTTCAAAACTGCCGGTGATTTCAGCTAAAGAGCTTAAAAATAAATTCCCGAAAGAATGTCCATCTAACCCGCTCCCGCCATTGGCAAAGCGATATTGGAATAACTGTGTCAGAAGATCTTCATTGTCAGAAAGAGCCGCCAAACAATTTCGAATATCGCCGGGGGGAAGCACTCCCATTGTTTCTCGTAACCGCCCTGAAGAACCGCCATCGTCTGCTACGGTGACTACGGCATAAATATTATGCGAATATTCTTTCAATCCCCGCAAGAGAGTGGCCAATCCGTTTCCTCCGCCAATTGCCACAATTTTGGGGCCTGTTTTTCGCAACCGATGTTTTTCTAATGTATCAACAATTGAATAACCGGGACGCAAATAAGGCGTTAAAAGGGATCGATTTAGGCCAATAATTCCCCAAAGCAACGTTCCCAATCCTATCACGCCAAAAACTAATACCCGCACCAGGCGGGGCAAACTTTTGAGAGAGGCAAAAGAAATTAAAGGCAGCCACCAAACATCAGGAGATTTTCGATAAATATCCAAAATAAAAAGCGCGAAACCAATAGCAAGAAAAGTAGCGCCCAACAATATTATCCCCACCCATCGCTTAACGCCTAAGCCGGGCCGCAGCCAACGATTCCATGTTTGAATTCTATCACGTATGCTCTTTTGCCAATCACGTCTAGTTTCATTTTTCATCAGGTTCATCATAGCAAGGCTTCATACTCTAGTCAACCTAAAATTCCCCATGAGGGACAAAATGTGCTATACTCTTTGCTATGAAAACAACTATCGCAATAGACATCGGCGGCACACAAATGCGTGCGGCTTCGTACCCTCTTGATGATTTAGAGCCTCTAACTATCAACCGTATCTCTACTCATGGAGTTAATTTAACGCCACAGGAACGTCTAACGCAACTTATCAAATCGGTTTGGCCAGAGAGTGGCGAAGTTCTATCCATTGGTGTAGCAGCCCCTGGCCCCCTAAATCCCAAAACGGGAGTGTTGCTCTCGGCGCCTAACATTCCAGAGTGGAAAAACTTTACGCTCAGCAAATATATTGAAGCTGAATTCAATACTCCCACCGCGGCAGGCAACGATGCTAATTTAGCCGCTTTAGGAGAGTGGAAATTTGGAGCCGGCAAAGGGCATCACCACATGATATACCTAACGATAAGCACGGGGGTGGGTGGTGGCGTGATAATTGACGACCGGCTACTCGTGGGCGCCAATGGCCTAGCCGGCGAACTGGGACATCTAACCGTTTCTCCTGACGGGCCATTTTGCAGTTGCGGCCAGCGAGGGCATTTAGAGGCCATGGCTTCAGGGCCATCAATAGTTCGTTGGGTAAAAGAAAAACTAGAAGATGGAGTAAAATCTCAAATCCCAAGAGACGAACCCCTAACCCCAAAATTAATAGCCCAGGCCGCCCAAAAAGGAGATGAGCTTGCTTTAGGAGCATTCAAAAGAGCAGGAACATTCATAGGGCACGCAATAGCAGATTTCCTACATATCTTCAACCCCACAGCCATCATCATTGGAGGCGGTGTATCACAAGCAGGAGAGCTAATACTCACCCCCATCAAAGACGCTATCCCTAAATACCTGTTCGGGCCAGGATACCTAGAAGGCCTAGTAATTCTTAAAGCCGCCTTAGGAGATGATGCTGGCTTAATGGGCGCTTTGGCACTCTCACGGGAGATGCTTCACCGTCAACAATCATGACACGCTTAAATAAACGCTGGCAAATAGCCCCCAAACTATCGCCTGCAGCAGAGCAAGAGTTGCACGGCTACCCTCCTCTCTTACAGCAAATTCTATATAACCGGGGATACGCAACGCGCGAAGAAGCGCGGCTATTTTTGGAAGCACATCCCACAGACAAATCACACATCTCATACCCGTTAGGCGTCAAAGAGGCAGCTAAACGCATAGACGCCGCCCTCAATGCCAATGAAATCATTGCCATATACGGAGATTATGACGCAGACGGCGTTACTGGAACGGCTATGCTGACTTCAGCTATTAGGTCTCTGGGAGGCACTGTCATCCCCTACATCCCAGACAGGGTAGCAGAAGGCTATGGATTAAACCACAAAGCGATAGAGGAGTTGCACGCCCAAGGCGTGGGACTGGTCATCAGCGTGGATTGCGGCATCCGCGCCCTGGGCGAAGTGCAAACGGGCAAAGCGCTGGGGATGGATTTTATCCTCACCGATCACCATCACCCTGGCCCCCAGCTTCCAGCAGCGGACGTGATAATTAATCCCAAACGTGAGGATGATCCTTATCCAGAAAAAGATCTAGCAGGCGTTGGCGTGGCCTACAAACTTCTCGTTGGGCTAAGCGAAACGCACCCCCATTTTCAGGCAGATGACTATTTGGATTTAGTGGCTGTGGGGACTGTGGCAGACTTGGTGCCATTAACAGGCGAAAACCGTATTCTTGTGCGAAGAGGGCTGCAACAAATGACCAATCCCCATCGCCAAGGGTTAATGTCATTGATGGGCGTGGCGGGGGTAAAACCGGATAATTTAACAGCCACCCATATAGGCTTTCAAATAGGGCCACGCATCAACGCGGCAGGCCGCATGAGTTCAGCCTCAACAGCTTTGGAATTGCTCTTGGAAAAAAACATCCAAAGAACCGGCCCGTTGGCCCAAGAATTAGAAATTCTCAACCGCAAACGTCGCAAAATCACCCAAGAAATTCGAGAGCAGGCCAACAAAATGATTACAGCAAAAGGAGAAGTTGCCCCCATCATCTGCGCTTTCCACCCCGATTTTCATCAGGGTGTGGTGGGGTTAGCGGCTTCGAGTTTAGTAGAGCAATATTACCGCCCGGCAATTGTAGGGGAGCAGAAAGAGGAATTCACGACCGCTTCGTGCCGGAGCATTGCTGAGTTCAATATTATTGAGGCATTGGATAAGTGCGAAGACCTTTTAGAGCAACACGGCGGACACGCGGCTGCGGCAGGCTTCACAATCTCAAATGCCAATATCCCCGCGTTCATAGACCGCATGACACAAATAGCACGGCAAGAGTTTGATGTGACGCAGCTGCGCCCAACACTCTACGCAGATGCGGTAGTTCAAATAGCAGATCTCAACTCGGAGCTTATGGGCTATCTGGGGTGGTTACAACCCACCGGTTACGGCAATCCTCAAGCCAAATTTGTGTGTTATGGCGTAAAAGTAGCAAGCAGTAGAGTGGTGGGGAAAAACGGCGAGCATTTGAAATTAAAGGTCACAGATGGCCGTTTCACTATAGATGCCATAGCGTTTCGGCAAGGGGCTTGGATCGGCAAATTGCCCTCTGAGGTTAATCTGCTGTTCACGTTTGAAGAAAATGAATTTCGGGGGAGAAAAACTTTGCAATTGAATATTGCGGACATTAAAGCAAGCTAAGAGAGCGTGGTTCAGGTTAGCTTCATATTTAATTGGTACCTACAACAACAGCCATGGAATCAATTCCATGGCTGTTATATTAAGCCTGCCCAAGCAGGTTCAGTCAGTTTAGCTCAACAAGTCTGTTAATCTACAAAGCGATATTTGAGCAAAGCCCAAATAGCTTCAAAGGCATCAGAAAGGCCTATTTTCTTACCTTCTTCATAATCGCGCGGGTTAAATGCAATTGGGACTTCAAAAATTCTGTATTTGCGTTTAAGAATTTTGGCAGTGAATTCTGGCTCAAATTCAAAACGCTTGGCATGGAGAGGCATATTTTGAACAATTTCCCGCTTGAATACTTTGTATCCCGTTTCCATATCTGTCAGAATGGTATCGTATAAAATATTGGTCATCAACGTTAAAAGCTTGTTAGCCAGCATGTGCCAAAACATAGCCACACGCCGGGGAGCGCCCAAAAAACGCGACCCGTATACTACATCGGCAATGCCCTCTTCGATAGGCAGGAGAAGATCAGAGTAAGCGCGGGGATCATATTCCAAATCTGCGTCTTGGATAATAATTACATCACCAGTAGCATTTTCAAGGCCGGTTCGAACGGCAGCTCCCTTGCCGCGATTCTGCGGATGATAAATTATTCTAATATGTTCCTGGCCTGCTAGGTCTTTCAGGATTTCTCGCGTTCCATCTTCAGAACCATCATCCACAATTAATATTTCGTCTGGGATACCGGTGGCCTGAACACGTTTCAATATCTCTTGGATAGTATGTATTTCGTTATAGACTGGAATAAGAACTGTTGTTTTCATATCGCAATTATACCAACTTCAAATAAACTGTCCACTGACAAGAGGGCATGCTATAATCATTTATAATAAACCCTCAAAGCACTAAAAAATCATTTTCCATTTAGGAGGTTTCGTATGATTGCATCACAAGCGCCCAGTAATCAAAGAAAGACATTTATTCCCCCTCCTATCACAAAAATTGAAGAAACTGGATTATCGGCACTCTGGTTACAAGACTTGGCCTTAAAAACTCTCTATTTTCAAGGCTATTTAACCGGGTATGAAATTGCGGAGGCTATCGCGCTCCCGTTTACGGCTGTTGTAGACAAAATATTGGAAGCCCTCAAACGCGAAAAACTCGTCGAAGTTAAAGCAACAAGCATTGGAGGCTTGGGAGAAGGGTCTTACCAGTACGGCATTACTCACGCTGGAATGTCACGCGCAAGAGAAGCATTAGACCGCAGCCAATACGCTGGCCCCGCTCCCGTGCCCCTAGATGTGTATAATAAAACCATCCTCAGACAAAGCCAAGGCCAACTGCACATCACCCGAAGGCTGTTACGGCAATCTCTTTCTGGCCTTATTCTTTCAGAACAAGTTTATAACCAGGTGGGACCTGCGGTTAATTCTGGGTCTTCTATCTTTATCTATGGCCCTCCGGGGAATGGCAAAACAAGTATTGCCCGTGCAATAGGTAAAATGATCCTAAAGGAAAGCATGTACATCCCTTATGCGCTTTACATTGAGGGACAAGTAGTTAAGCTATACGACTCGGTAAATCACGAATTAGTTCCACATTCCGACACTACCAAAAGCGGAACAGGGTCATTAAGAACAGGATCACGAAGAGACCCTCGCTGGGTGCATATCCAGCGCCCATTTATTGTGGTTGGCGGAGAGTTAACCTTATCTGATTTAGACCTGGTTTTCAATCCAATAAGTAAATTCTACGAAGCTCCTTTCCAAGTGAAGTCGGCTGGGGGAATTTTATTGATTGATGACTTTGGACGTCAGCAGGTGCAACCTCGCGATTTGCTCAACCGCTGGATTGTGCCACTAGAAAACCGCGTGGATTATCTCACTTTGCACACCGGGCGCAAAATAGAAGTCCCGTTCAGCGTACTGGTTGTTTTCTCAACCAATCTTCCCCCCAAGGACCTCGTGGACGAAGCATTCCTGCGCAGGCTAAGGCACAAGATTGAAATCGGCGATCCATCGTATGAAGATTACCGGAAAATTTTCCAGCGAGTGGCCAAAGCTAAAAACGTCACTTATAGCGACAAAGGTTTAGCTTATTTGCTGCAAGAATGGTACATTAAACCTGGGCGCAGTCTCCGCGCGTCTCATCCGCGAGATATATGCGACCAAATCATTGATATTAGCCTGTTTCTAAATTGTGAACCTGTAATGAGCAAAGAGCTGTTAAACAGAGCAGCCTTAGCTTATTTTGTTGAATTATAATCTCACTGAAAAAACATCATGCTCAAAAAACTACCCAAACCAGCCATCATTGCTCACCGTGGAGCTTGCGCGTACGCTCCTGAAAACACACTCTCTGCTTTTGAATTAGCAGTCCAACAACAAGCAGATGCCATCGAACTGGATGTCCAACTCTCTGCCGATGACCATATTATCGTTATCCATGACAAGACAGTAAATAGAACTACAGATGGGGAAGGGCTAATTAGCAACTTACCCTTAAAGACATTAAAAGAACTTGATGCCGGCTCTGCGTATGATGATGCCTTTCGAGGGGAAAAAATCCCTACCTTGGCAGAAGTATTCGAAACAGTAGGAAAAAAGATATTTATCAACGTAGAGCTTAAAAGCCTTCTCACCTCAAAAAAACTCACAGAAAAGGTTGCCAAATGTGTCAGAGATCACAATATGGCTTCGCGAGTTCTCTTTTCATCTTTCAACCCCATTGCGCTCATACAAATCGCCAAATTGCTTCCACAGACGCCAAGAGGATTATTAGTGTATAGCGGCCCGCTGGGCGTTTTAGCCCGCACACGGTTCGGGGAACTGGTTCCCCACCAATCCCTGCACATAAACCTCCAAGGCGCAAAACAAGACCTAGTAGACCGCGCTCACCGCCAAGGGCGCAGCGTCCTCGTTTATACAGTCAACCATCCAGCAGACATTCAACGTCTCGTCAAACTGGGCATAGATGGATTTTTTACCAATGATCCTCATCTAGCGCGAACAACAGTAGCTAAAATAGCAGCAAAATAAAGTTTCTATTTTCTGCGCAGCCCAAAAACATTAAGGACTCGGTAATTTCTCAAGGAGAAGAATGAGAATTCAACGGCGTATACTCCAGGGTTTGCTCCTGGTGTGCCTTGCCACAACCTTCATCGCCCCTGAGCAAATAGCTATCGCTAGCACTCCTGCATCGGAACAAGCCCAAATACTTTTGGAAGAAATGACTCCTGAAGAAAAAGTGGGGCAACTTTTCCTGGTGACCTTTTCGGGTACAGACGTTAGCACAAATAGTCCTATTTACCAACTCATTGCTAATTACCACATTGGCGGGATAATTATTAGCCGTGCAAACGGGAATATCTTAGTTGAGGAAAACGCGGCTGAAAATACCTGGACACTGATAAGCGAATTACAAAAAATAGAATATTACAACTCATACAGAAAACAACCAGAAGCCCTAATAACCACTCCTCCCACTTATATTCCATTGCTCATTGGTCTTTCACAAGAAGGGGACAATTCTTCTCATACGCAAATATTAAATGGAGTAAGTCCCATCCCCAGCCAGATGGCAATTGGCGCCACGTGGGATACTGGCCTGGCGCAACAAGTGGGAACCACGGCTGGTAAGGAACTCTCTATCTTAGGCGTTAACCTGTTACTTGGCCCCTCTCTAGACGTATTAGAAGTGCCTCAACCAAGCGAACCAAACGACCTGGAAGTAAGAACATTCGGGGGAGATCCCTACTGGGTAGGCAAAATGGGACAAGCGTATATAAAAGGCATCCATGAAGGCAGTCAAAACCGAATTCTCACTATCGGGAAATATTTCCCAGGCCTGGGCAGCGCGGATAGGCTTCCAGAAGAAGAGATTGCCACAGTTCGCAAATCTCTAGAACAATTACAACAAATTGAGTTAGCTCCATTTTTCGCGGTGACCGGAGACGCGCCTTCTCCAGAGGCCACCATAGATGGGTTGCTCACCTCGCATATTCGATATCAAGGGCTGCAAGGCAATATCCGGTCGACAACGCGCCCCATCAGCCTTGACCCTCAGGCGTTCAATTTGCTAATGGAATTAACTCCATTTGGCACATGGCATGAGCAGGGCGGCCTGATGATCAGTGATAGCCTAGGAAGTCAAGCCTTACGCCAATTCTACGATCCAACCGGAAATTCTTTTAACGCGCGCCAAGTAGCCTTAGACGCCTTTTTCGCTGGGAACGACATTTTATATTTAGGCAATTTTGCCGATAGCAATCTCCCAGACACATTCACGACCATAAAAAACACGCTGGACTTCTTCGCGCAGAAATACGAAGAAGACCTAACTTTCGCAGAGCGAGTAGACGAATCTGTTCTTCGAATTTTAGCCAAAAAACTTAGCTTATATAATGATTTTAAACTCGAAACAGTTTTAGCCCCGCAAGACGGCCTCGCGGCTTTAGAAGAAAAAAGCCAAATAGCTGCCGATGTAGCCCGCCAAGGCGCAACGTTAATTAGCCCCAGTCGCTCAGAACTAAATAACAATTTACCCAATCCGCCAACAACAAATCAGCGAATCATCATCATCACCGACAGCTTTGAAGATGAAGCCACTGGAAAACCAGCCCTAGAGGTTAACACTTTGCAGGAATCTATTTTGCGCCTCTATGGTCCCCGATCTGGCCTCTTGATTACACGCGCAAATCTAACCTCTTATACTTATAAAGACATTATCCAATTGCTAGACTTTCCCGCTGAGTCAGAAGCAATAGGAGCTAGCCTCTCACAAGCCAACTGGCTTATTGTTGCCGCACTTAATACCACGGGAGACCGGCCTAATTCGCGGGCTTTTCATCGCCTATTATCCGAACGGCAAGACTTGCTCCAAGACGTAAACGTGGTCGTCTTCGCTTTCAATGCCCCCTATTATTTCGGTGCCACAGATATTTCTAAAATTGACGCCTATTATGGATTGTATAGCAACCTGCCATCTTTTGTAGATGTAGCCGCTCGCCTCTTATTCAAAGAGATCCCCAACCCCTCAGGTGCCTCGCCAGTCTCCATTCCCGGAATAGGTTACGATCTAATTTCGGCCACCTCTCCAGACCCAGAGCAAACATTCTCCATCTACCTGAACGAAGCCCCTCCAACCGAAGAAGACATTCAAGGCGAAACCCACCCAGACGCGACACCATCATTCCCTGTCTACAATGTGGGAGATGTAATTGACATCCAAACAAGCCCTATTTTAGATCACAATGGGCACCCCGTCCCAGACGGGACTCCCGTCCAATTTGTAGTAGTCTCCGCCGTGAGCGGAACCAATTACCTCCCTCTGGTAGAGACAAAAAACGGGCAAGCGCAAACTTCTTTCCTCGTTGAACAGGCAGAAAATCTTCAAGTATACGCTACAAGTTTGCCGGCGGAATCAGAAATTCTCCAAATCTCAGTCGCAAACCCAGGAAGCGTGGATGGAGAAGTGCAAATAGCGCCAACCGCCTCCCCCACATCAACGCCCACTCTCACCCCGACCAACACTCCCGAGCCCCAAAGGGTCATCACCACCCTGCCCCCGCTCAAGCCTACGGGACCAAGTTGGCCGAATTGGCATGTTTGGGGATTGTCGTTTCTGATAACTACCGCATTCGCTCTAATAGCATATCAAACTGGCGCTATTTTTGGACAAGTCCGCTGGGGAATACGCTGGGGATTTTCCGCATTCATTGGTGGGATGCTAACCTATAGCTATTTGGCTTTAGAGCTTCCTGGCAGCGAGTTGCTAACATCTAGCCCCTCTCTTTTATGGAATGTGATTCTCGCCGTGCTCGTAGGCTCAAGCATAGGGTGGGGAATCGCGATTCTCGTTCGGTTTCTAGTTACACGGAGCAGTAAAATTGATAAGTCGGGGGATTAGCAAAACTAATCAAGCATCTCTTGTTTCTGTCTCATTCTGATTCCCTCTGCAGACAGAATTTATTTCGCTAAGGTAATTACTAAACTAACAACTAGTGCCAACAAAGAAAGCCATGCCAAAGTTCTTTCTTTTGGTGAAGACAGCACATCTCTCACGTTGGGGGTAGGCATAGGGGCAAGAGACTGCGCGGAAGGGTCCCAAGAGCCTAACAGCGCTTGTCTAAATTCCTCGACAGTTTGTAAGCGTTTATTAGGGTGAAGATGCATTGCTAATTGAATAGCCCGCTCTGTGCGTGGACTAACATTGGGGTTGAATTTTCGAAGAAGATCCAAACTTTCTGACCGCAGAAAACGCTCGCGAGCTTCCCGAGGCGGCTGCTTGCTTAATAAGTGGTAAAGCGTAGCTCCAAATGAATACACATCACTCCGCGCGTCTGTGTGGCCTGTATCGCCCCCATACTGCTCTAAGGGAGTATAAAAAGCAGAGCCTTGGCCTTGTACTACAGTAATAGTAGTTTCCCCAGAAGCCAATATCTTAACTAATCCAAAATCAACCAATTTGATGATCTTATTTGGAGTTAGTTTTAAATTGCTAGGTTTTATGTCACGATGCAAAATGGGAGGGTCTTGGCTATGCAAATACACAAGCGCATCTGCAATCTGTCCAGCCCAACCCAACACCTCCCGTTCCGAAAGAAATTCATCCCGGCTCATTGCTTCTACCATCAAAGTACGCAAATCTTTCCCCGGCACAAAATCCATCACCAGGTAATCACGATTCTCTACAGAAAAATAATCTGAAACTTTGGGTAAGTTGGGATGATCTAACCGCGCCAAAACAGTAGCTTCACGCTTGAATTGCTCACGGGTTTGAGCCAACACTTTATCTGGAAGACTAAGATCATAAAATACCGATTTTACCGCGCATAAACGTCCCGTGAGACGAGTATCATCTGCCAGATAAACTCGTCCCATTCCCCCTTGTCCAATAACACGGCGGATTTCGTAACGCTCTTTTAGTGTATCGCCTGGTTTCAGCGGTTTTATCATAATCTTGGCACGACCTGAAATATCAACTTATTTGTACATTTGAAAAATGACTTCTTTCTAGCTCTATATGCTATTATAATCTATATATTAGAGATTGTAAGCCAGCATACATGCAAAATGTGATAAAGAATCGCTTTGAAAACACGGGAACCCTAGGAGAAAAATATTATGTCGGTCATCAATGAAGCTTTGCCAATTCTCATCGCTCAGGGGGGAAAATACGATGCGCATAGATGGGTCATTGAAGACGAATTGATTATTGGAAGAACTGAAGCCTGCTCCGTGTTCATCGCAGACCGCCAAGTTTCACGTTTCCACGCGCAATTAACCCGAAACGGAGACAAGGTAACTATTGAAGACCTGAACAGCAAAAACGGAACTTTTTGCAATGGCGAAGCGGTAAATGAACCTGTTCAACTAAAGGATGGAGACATTATCCAAATTGCGTTGGCGCAGGAATTTATCTATCTGAGCACAGATGCCACTCTCCCCTTGGATGATAGCGAATTTAAAAAAGCGTCTTCCCCTACCCAATCGCTTCAGCTAGCCCCGGACTCCCGCCGCGTCTGGGTAAATAAGCAGGAAATCACCCCGCCTCTTTCGGCTTTGCAATTCAAATTGCTCTCTCTTTTGCACGAAGATGCTGGACGAGTATTCCCCCGTGATGAATTGATTGCTCGTGTATGGGGCGAAACAGAGGCTTTTGGCGTCACCGACCAAGCCTTAGATGCTCTGGTACGCCGCCTGAGAAATCGGCTCGCGGAAGCGGAAACGGGGCATGAATATATTATTACCGTTCGGGGACAGGGCCTCAGATTGAATGATTCGCAGGGGCAAGGGAATTAAACGAGGTGTTTCAAAAACAGCTCAAAAAAACTGGGGGGTTTTGTAATTACCCGAAATGGCTTCTAATCAATACTGCTTAAAAGACAAAACCCTAACGCCTGCAAAAAAGCGTTAGGGCTTCTTGTTTATGGGATACAAATACACCCTTCTAATTACCTAGTATGGCCAGGCATAAGTCATTCACTTCCCTGCTCACCCCGCCTGCATCTTCTTCTCCATCGAAAACCGCAATACAGCTTGGTAAACCATCTGTAAACCTTCCAATGCGGCTTGTTGCTGTTCTTTATCCTTGCCTTGAAGTTGTTTACCACTTTCCTCAATTTGGCTCAACAGCCCTGAGAAATACTCAAACAAGCGAGGCGTTATCTCATCCTCACGTGCGGCAATGGCTTTCTTTAACTCATCTTCGTCGCCGGCATGGCTCAAAAATTCCTCAATCAATTTTACCTCTGGCGGGGAAGCTATCTTTTCTATCGTGTCAACAATTTGCTGAAGCTTTGCAGAACGCTCCAGATTATTATCTTCTCGAGCCGCCTCCAATGCTTCTTCTAGCGCGTGGACGAAGAAATCATCAATGACAGTTATATTTGCCGCTATGGCTTGGGGAATATCATCAATTTCCAAGAACGCTTCTACATTTTTGCGAGCCGCGTCAGTCCTCATCTTGATCTGTTCATCAATTTCGCTGGTGAGACGCAAAATAAGGTTGCGGCGCTCAATAAGCTGTTCGCGTTCGGAGACTTCCATTTGCTCAATGGTGTTTGTAAATAATTGTATGAAAGCATAGTCCATGCCGGGACGTGCTAACCTGGTTAAAGCCTCTACACGATCCATACTAGGGGCACTAATTACTAAATTGAGTAATTTCTCCCGAGTGAGGTTTCGCCCTAGTTGTTCCAAAGAAGCCTGAGCAGCTTCCATTTCTTCAGCTTTCTTTTTAATCTCACGCCCATATTCGGTTTCTGTGAGCAGTACGTCTTGTAACGATTGAAGTTTTTCAATATCTCCCTTGTCGGCATCAGGAGGCAGCATCCCCGCGAGACGGGAAAAGAGCATGAAAAATTCCTCATCAATAAGGGCTTCTTCTTGCTGAACAATTTTGCGTTGCTTATCGGGAGCGGCACTCATTAAACGTTGAAAGAGGCGCATTTTCTGCTCCTGAGCTTCCAACATCTCTTTTGTGATTCCATCAGCCTCTAATACTTTTTCAATAAGAGCTTTCATTGTTAATATTGTCTGTGGCTGAAAAAGATAACCTTTTCGCTGTTCAGGGGCTAAATTTTCTGTTACTTCTCTCAACAAGGGAGCCAAAGCACTTTCACGCTGCTGCATTGTGGTTTGAACGTCAGGGGGGGAAAAAGTCAGCAATAATTCCTTCTCTGGATCATGGTAAACGATGGGTAACGGCAAAGGCCCTTGATAGCCACAGTTCTGGCATTGCGTAAGGTTCACTCGCCCAGATAACAAAAGTTCTTTTGCTTGAGGGTTAACGCCCATATCAAAAACTTGCATGGCGTCAGAAAGTACGGGGTGTCCACAATTTGGGCAAGCTGTTTGTATTTTTGGCATAAAAATTTTTCCTTGTTTTCTAGTAGTTTCAGTAAATTACGGGGGCTTTATCTTGACAATGTCACTGCGAGCGGAGCGCGGCAGTCTCATGTTTCGGTGGGATATCGCCACGCCAATATTCCATTAATCTCTTTCTATTGGCAATGAAAAACAAATTCTGGCGCCGCCGCCTGGGCGGGGATCTGCCCAAATCCGTCCCGCGTGCGCCTCAATGATAGCGCGAGTTAAATACAATCCCAGGCCAGCTCCTTGCGTTTCGCGCACCGCGTCATCGGCCCGGTAAAAACGGTCGAAAATGTGCGGGATGTCCTCAGGGGCGATGCCTGGCCCTTCGTCTTGCACACAGACAATCACTTGCTCGGCTCTAATTTGCCCGCTGACAACGATGTTTCCTCCCGCTGGCGAATACTTTATCGCATTAGAAAGCAAATTAGAAAGCACTTGCTGAAGTCGGTTTTTATCACCCAAAATAACGGGAAAATTTTCTGGGAAGCGGGTCATAATTTTATGCTTATCGGTTTGGGTTTGGAAACGGGCAACCATATCTTCGGTTATCTCAACCAAATTAATATCCGCAGAATTGAAACTCAAGCCCCCAGCCTGCAGCCGGGAAGCGTCTAGCATATCTTCTATTAAGCCTGTAAGACGGTCAGTTTCTTCTTCAATGACTTCTAGGCTGTCTTGCACAACTTCGCTATCCCAAGAAACATCGTCCCGCCGCAATGTTCCCACGTAGCCTTTGATGAGGGCAATGGGTGTTTTTAATTCGTGGCTGATAACCGAAATAAAAACGCTTTTCAGTTCCTCGGCCTCGCGGAAGTGGGTAATATCGCGGATTGAGGCAACAATATTGATTAAGCTGCCTTCGCTGGAGAGTAAAGGCGCATAGGTGATTCCCACGGGGAGGGGCGTCCCGCCCGGTCGTTGGAGATCGCCTTCTATGTAGAGGTTTGCGTTCGGAGTGAGCGGCCACCCCCCAGCCTCCGCTTCCTCCAAAGTTGTTCCCTGACGCCTGCTCTCCCAGCGAATGACATCTTCATGGGATTGCCCCTGAATGATTTCTGTATCCTGGCGATAAAGCCGCGCAAAAGCCCGGTTGCATCGCTCGATGGTGTGATCCGCCGTCAAAATTAACATACCATCCGCGGAAGAGTCCAGCAAAGCATCGAGGCGGCGTTTTTCGTATGATGTTTGGGCATATAGCTGCGCGTTTCGCACCGCTATGGCCGCTTGGTCGGCAAAACTTCGCAAGAGGGCGCGATCATTATTTGAGAAAAGTCCTTGGTATCCGCGAAAGACAAAAATTAGACCGACTACTTGGTTGCAAGAGACAAGCGGCAGTCCTACCCCAGTGAGCAGGTTAAGGCTAGAACGTTTAGCCAACAAAAGCAAGAGACGGCTCACCTCTGGCAACTCGGATTCGGCTTGCTCTTCGTGTTCGGGTACTTCAGCTAAAATAGCAGATATTTGTTCTAAAAAGGAGATGGGGATTCCTTGAAATGCGGCAATATTCCATCCCCCTCGCTCTCCGCGCAAGGCTATTAGCCCGGCCTTGCCAGCCAGCATCTCGGTTGCCAAGCGCAATATGCGCGCAAGCAGCTTGTCGAAATTGAGTTCTTGAGTAAGGGCACGCGCTATTTCTAGCAGGTAGTCACGTTGGCGGATGCGGTAGTCTGGGAGCATATTGGTCTGAGTGGTCGGGCAGTCTGAATGTTTAGGTGCTGATTATATCATGTGCTTTTTTAGTGAGGCGAGGGTTAATAGAGAATTTATGATTATAATCTTTGGGGGTGGCATATACGAAAGCCAGCTTTCGTTTGAAGCGAGGGGAACACTCAAAGGTTGTTGGAAAGTTCTGCCCTCACCTTGCCTCCCTCAAATGCGACAAAAAAAGGTCATATTTACCCTAATAGGATGCTTCGCTAGGGAAATTAAGAGGGGGGCTAAGGTTTAACCAACTACTTTTTGCAATCTTCCAGATTCCAAAGTTTACGCATATGGTAAAATGACGGGCACTTTGTTATTTCATGACTTTGTGTTCAGACACCTCCCAAGGAGAACATTTAACTATTCCTCGTAAAAAAGCTATTCCTGATGAAGTGCGAGAAGAAGTTGAGCGTATTGTAAGCAAGTTCAACCGCAAAATGTTCCGCAACTCTGGTATTGCTTACTCGACTCAATACAAAGGCAAATACCTTTACCTGAAGCGGAACGAGCACGGCAAGCCAGGTCCTATTTGCAGGTTAACCTACACCGGCGAAATGGATGCCTGGGAATTCGCCATCTACAAATACTCCGCTAATGGTTACGATCCTGATGAGTGGTTTTTCCCTGGAGTTAACAAAGTAGATGGAACTATAAAGGGCGCCATGCTAGCAGGGTTAGAGGCGTATCCAGTATAAACCTTATTTCACGATTTAATGCCCGCCATGAACAAACATTTCACTTTCGAACTCCTCGCCCAAGACGGGCAAGCCCGCGCCGGGGTTTTTCACACCCCGCACGGAGATATTCCCACTCCTATTTTCGCGCCGGTAGGGACTAAGGCCACGGTTAAAGGCGTCACACCCGCTCAACTTCATGAGCTTGAGAGCCAGCTTATCCTTGCTAATACCTATCACCTTTACCTTCGCCCTGGGGATGAGCTTGTCGCCGAGATGGGCGGATTACACGCTTTCATGGGGTGGGATAAACCTATCCTAACCGATTCGGGCGGGTTCCAGGTTTTTTCGCTGGGAGACATCAACGCTATTGACAATGAGGGCGTCACTTTCAAAAGTCATATTGACGGTTCAATGCACCGTCTCACGCCCGAAAAATCCATCCACATCCAAGAGAATTTGGGCGCGGATATTATAATGGCTTTCGATGAATGTGCCGAGCCTTATGACCGTGCCTATAACGAAAAAGCCATGACCCGCACCCATGCTTGGGCCAAACGCTGTCAGACGGCTCAAACCCGCTCTGACCAGGCTCTTTTTGGCATCGTCCAAGGCGGCATTTTCCCCGACCTGCGGGCTAAATCGGCTGAGTATATCGCCGCGTTAGATTTTCCAGGCAACGCCATTGGGGGTCTCTCGGTAGGCGAGACCAAAGCAGAAATGCACGAAATTTTAGACATTGTTAACGCTATTCTCCCGGCGGACAAACCCCGTTACCTAATGGGCGTAGGAACTCCGCTAGACATTGTCAACGGCGTTCTGCGCGGGGTAGATATTTTCGACTGCGTGCACCCCACCCGTTTGGCACGTCACAAAGCCGCCTTCACCCGCACCGGACGCATGAATGTTGGCAAAGCTGTTTACGCTAACGATCCCAGGCCTCTCGTTGAGGGCTGCGCTTGCTATACCTGCCAGAACTTCTCCCGCGCTTACTTGCGGCATTTGGTCAATCAAAAAGAAATGTTGGGGGGAACCTTGCTCTCTATCCATAACATCCATACCCTTCTCCAACTCGCCCGTGAGCTAAGAGAAGCCATCATTACCGGAACGGTGGAGGAATATGTTAGGGAGTTGGGGACTGGTGACTAAGAATCGGTGACCCTGAACTACCAAGTGCAGCGCATCCAACCACCTAACTAAGAAACTAACCAACTATGACTCTAATCCAATCTATCATCCTCGGCATCGTTCAAGGCGCCACCGAATTCATCCCCGTCTCTAGCTCTGGACACCTCGTTCTCGTCCCTTATATTTTTAGCTGGGAAATTCCCGCGCAAGAAGCATTTATTTTCGACATCCTAGTGCAAGTTGCCACGCTGGCAGCCGTCTTCGCTTACTTTTGGAATGACCTTATAAGCATTGCCACCGCCACACTTCAAGGCATTCTAAAACGCAAACCATTCCAAGAACAAAACTCTCGCTTGGGATGGTATTTGGTGCTGGCTACCATTCCCGCTGGAATAGCCGCCTTGCTTTTCAAAGACACCCTAGAAGAAGCCTTCAGCAACCCCAAATGGGCCGCGTTTTTCTTATTGGGAACAGCCATCATGTTAATCATCGCCGAGCAATTCAAAAAACGCACCCGCCCGTTTGAAGAAATAGCCTGGCTAGACGCCCTTTGGATAGGTCTCTTCCAAGTTTTGGCCCTCTTTCCTGGCGTAAGCCGCTCGGGAGCAAC
>Ga0164318_10002369_pt1 | contig 17463 bp, 11 predicted proteins | sample GuaBasSedimGuay9_FD_113734 | JGI IMG/M metagenome (GOLD analysis project Ga0164318, IMG submission 113734) | Subseafloor sediment microbial communities from Guaymas Basin, Gulf of California, Mexico - Guay9, Core 4571-4, 0-3 cm | ecosystem: Environmental > Aquatic > Marine > Hydrothermal vents...
CAGCCCTGGAGGAGGTGCTGGAATCGGGTGATCGGGACAGATTGGAGCAGTGCAAGGACGATTTGCTGGACGTGCTATATGAGTTGGAGGAGTAGGGGCGTAGCGCGAGCCTCTAACGGTTCATCCGTCGGAGTGAGTCGCATGTACCGCTCCAGTGCTCTCGGGGATCAGGGGGCTGAAGCCGTCTCCTCCGGCAGACTTCCTGCGCATCGGCGGATAATCCTGCTCTTCGTCGCGTTGGCGTTGTTGCAGGGCTTTATATACGCCGCGGTGATCCCTCCATGGCAATCGCCCGACGAGCATGGCCATTTTGAGTACGCCTGGCTGGTGAGCCGGTATGGGCCCACAGTGGGTCCAGAGGCTATCTCCATTGAGTTCCAGCGGCGCGTTCTGGAGTCTATGCGCCAATGCAACTACTGGCGTTTGCGCGGTCAGTCTATACCGGAGAGGATGCCCACTTACTTCAACGATCCGGTTGATCGTTGGTTGCAGTGGTCACGCCCACAGGTGGGAGATGAGCGGGTGCTGTATTATCTGCTGGTTGGGGGACTTCTCCGGCTGGTGGGTGACCGGGATTTACTGACGGACTTGTACATAGGACGGGCGGTTTCTGTACTGCTGTTCGCAGTTGCGGTGGGGCTGACCGCGCTGGGTGCTCAGAGTTTGTTCCGCCGTTCCCCCTTCATGCAAGTCGTACCCCCCACATTTGTTCTTTGCTTGCCTATGCTAGGAGAGATGGGAGCCGCTGTTAACAGCGATGCACTGGGAGCATTGACTGGTACTCTCATATTTGTTAGTCTGATCCCCGTTTTTCGGGATGGACTGAGCTGGAAGCGAGGCGGTATGGTGCTGGCGGCGCTGACGTCGGCCTTGCTGAGTAAGAAAACGACCTTATTTCTGATCCCGACGGCATTGCTGGCCATTCCCATATACTGGTGGACGCGAGGGAAACGGCTTTCGTGGAGAATATGGTTGGCGCTAGGAACGGGTGTGGTCTTGCTGATATTGGCTGGGCTGATTCTGAAGCTGCTGCCCAGCGGTAATGCGGCGGGTTGGCGGCCGCGCATGGATGCCTGCGGGCCGACCCGTACTGAAGAGAGTGCTTATGAAGGAGATGCGGCCCTATTGGTCGGGGTGTGCGACGATGGACGGGTCACCCAGGGCTTGCTGCCGGAAGTGAGCAGAGGAGTTGCCGGACACTCTATCACGTTGAGTGGATGGATCCGCAGCGCGACAGATACTGGAGTGGGCGTAGTGTCTATCCGGGATAGTGAGAGCTATTCCCAGGCAGAGATAGCAGTGGGGGAGGAGTGGCAGCCTTTCTCTCTCACCCATACGGTGGCTTCCAACGCCCGGTGGGTGGCAGTGTGGCTGTCGTGGGGGGGCGTTGGTGGCCCACTCTTGTTCGACAACCTGGTGCTGACGCCGGATCAAGGGAGAAACCTTTTGGTCAACGCCTCCGCCGAGCAGGAAGAGAGTCTGTTATTCAACCTCGTGACCAAGACGCTTATAAGAGTTGGCGGGCCGGCCCGCCTGGCGGGGCACCTGTTCGTCCCCCAATCGTGGAGTCTGGAGGCCTGGCGAGAGTATAAACGGGCGGCACTTTTCTGTTTTCGCTCGTTCTGGGGAAACTTTGGCTGGCTGGCGATACCGCTCCCTCAAAGTTGGTATCGGGCGATAGAATTCGTTTGCCTGCTGGCGTTGGGGGGTAACCTGTTGTTCGTCGTCCGCAGACCAGGCCACGGCTGGCAGACAGGCTACATTTTTGTTCTGATGGGTGGATTAATCATTCTATCTCTGCAGACAATGCTACCGATGATTGGTTACAGGGGAACTTACTGGCTGCCACAGGGCCGATACCTCTTCCCAGGTGTGTTCGCCATTGCTGTTCTGATGGCATGGGGATTCTATCAGTTGCTACCGCGTCGCTGGGAGTATGCAGGGATGTTAGTGGTTGTCGGGCTTACAGTGGCATTCGATGTGCTTTGTCTGGGACTGTTGATCGTTCCTTACTTCCACAGGAGATGAGGAGTTGGATATTCGTGACATATGTTACAGGGTAGAGCGTCTGACGACCCGCTGGAAGGCCAACCTCTCCGCCCGCGTGCGTACAAGTTTGTGCGGAGGGATGGCTGCCGCTTGCCAACGGGCATCAGGGAGCAGCGTTCGGCCCAACATCATTTTAGTGACAGTTGACTCCTTGCGGGCCGACCGAGTGGGCTATCTTGCCAACGAACCCACATTGACACCCAATTTGGACAGGTTGGCAGCAGAAAGTGTCCGCTTCACAAAAGCCATCGCCCCAGCGTCTTGGACGAAACCATCGGTGAGCTCACTGCTTACCGGTCTATACCCCTCCGTTCATGGGGCAAATAGGCGCGGCGCTTTTGGCGCGAAGGTGACTGAAAACGCTGATCGGACACGGGCAAATGTGATACGCCCGGGGGTAGTGACGTTGAGTGAACTTCTAACTCGGGCCGGGTATACCACAGCCGCGTTCACAGGCGGTGGCTTCACTCACGCTGTTTACCAGAGCCGGGGATTCCAGTATTTTTATGGTAGCGGTCACGGTCTGCGTGATCTCTCTTACCAGTGTGCTCGCTGGTTCGCTAGCCGTCCCCCTTCTCCTTTCTTCGTCTGGCTGCATGCTTATGACACCCATCGTCCGTATCAGGGTCGCTTTCCGCTGGCCCGGTTCGTGCGACGCAGACCATTCAACCTCACGAATGCAGATGTTAAGGCTATCAACGGTGGTCGTCTCCTGCTGGCACCGGATCAGCAAGACCGGTTAGTCCGCCTCTATGAAAACGGTGTTCGCTACGCCGATCGGCAATTTGGGTTTCTACTCCGTGCTTTGCAATCCTCCAGTCTGCTGGAACGGACAGTCCTTATCTTCACATCAGACCACGGAGAAGCGTTGTACGAGCATCATCTAGTTGAACACTCGGATGTTATCTATAATGAGGTGCTCAAGGTACCCCTGCTAATCCGCGTCCCTGGAATCCAGCCTCGTACAGTAGACCAGTACGTAAGGCTAATAGACCTGACGCCGACTGTATTGGAACTGACCGACATCCCTGTGCCAGAAGTACAGGGAGTTAGCCTTCTCCCAGCGATGCTCGAGGGCAAAAATCTGCGCCTGACAGCCTTCAGCGAACTGGAGACGGCCGGAAGACCCCGTGCGCTTCAGTGCACCCTTCGGGGACTGGATTACAAGATAATCCGGTGGATGGATACCGGACAGATCTCGTTCTTCAATTTGACCGCCGATCCTGGAGAAAAAGATGATCTGTGGGGACAGGATGTACCTGTGAAACAACAACTCTTGGCACGCCTTAATGCTCAATTGGAAGAGAACAACGCCCGGGCTGCCAGGTTTGAGGTGAATGTGAAGGAAGAGCCGGAGGTTGGCTGGGAGGTCGAACAACGTCTCAGAGACCTGGGGTACGTTGACTGAATGGTCACACTAATGGAGGTAAATGAATGAATTCTCTAAAGTGCAAACGAGGAACTGTAGTTCTATTCCTCATTGGAATAGAGCTGGTCATCGTTCTAGCAGGGTGCCGCTCTCGTCAACCTTCAACTCCTGTATCTACGTCACCGGTTTTCCCTGCATCTCCGCTGGAAACGCCGAGTCCCGAAGCCCTGGTTGACTTAGGTGGTCACGTGCTGTTTCACCGACGGGAGCAGACGGGATGGATGAATATCTATGTTTTAGATCCGGAAACGGGGGATTTGACCCAACTGACGAAGGGACAGGGGAACAACTATGATCCCGCCTGGTCACCGGATGGGAGTCGCATTGCTTTCATCTCTGACAGGGATCGAAAGCCGCCCTATGGGACCATCTGGCTGATGAATGCCGATGGATCTGACCCACATCCCCTGCTGGAGACGGGGGACTACATTGAACTGGGACCAACCTGGTCACCGGATGGAACTCGCATCGCTTTTCAAAGCAACCGTGGGGAGGGAGTAAACCCAGATATCTTCATTCTGGATATTGCTTCAGGGGCATTAACAAACCTGACGAACCACCCGAATATGGATGCCAATCCGGCTTGGTCGCCGGATGGGACCAAGATAGCGTTTGTTTCTGATCGGAGCGGTAATCCTGAGATATGGGTTGTCAACACAGATGGGAGTGAATTGCGTCAGATCACAAAACGACCTTCATTGGGGGATTGGCGGCCGGATTGGTCACCAGATGGACGGAGCCTAATATTTGAATCCTATCCCACGGTCGCCCCACGGCTACTCTACATCCAGGACTTAGATGATGCAGAGGCCCGTGAGGTTGAGACGTTCTCTGTCTGGAACATGTGGCCAGCGTGGGTGACGGACGAACTGATCCTGTACGCTGCGTCGGAGGAATATGATGAGGACACTTACAAGGGATCGCCAGCGAACCTGTATCTCCAGAATTTGCAAACAGGGGAGGTCCATCAATTGACCTCTGGGCCCAGTGATGACGGCCGGCCATCGTGGAGGCCGTAGGAGGCTTTGTAGGACCGCTTTCGGGTCCAATGATGTTCTCCGCCGAGAGGTTCCGTCAGTGCAGTCTGTGGGAGGCGCTTGCTTGAGGATTCTGCGCCATTTCGTTGTGCGTTTACGCCTTCGTAGGCGGTTTTGGGGGCGCTTTAACTTTGCCAAACGGATGCAATGGCAAGCAGTTCTCGCGCTGCTCCAGCCGGCATCCTCTGATCTTGTATGCGACATCGGCTGTGGCACGGGGACGTTTACGCACCTGATGGCGCGAAGGGTCTTTGAGGTGCATGGCATTGATATCGCGATCTCTTCACTTGGCCTGGCGATAGGGGCTGAGCGGCCGGAGAATTGCTTCTTGGAATGTGCTGACGCCGAGCACCTTCCTTTCCGCGAATCAGCTTTCGACAAGGCCTTTAGCATCTGTACGTTTGAACACATTGAGGATGACCTGCAAGCATTAAGGGAAGTCGTGCGTGTGTTGAAGCCAGAAGGAACGGTTGTTTTAACGCTGGATAGTTTCTCCTATCCGCACGGTATCTCCGGGTCAGCACGAGAGAGGTTGTTTAAGAAAAGGAACATACGTCGCCTGTATCGTTTATCCAAGGCTGTCCATTGGGTGGAACATTGCGGGCTCACCTTTGAGGAAGGTTACTACCTTGTTCGCTCCCCCATGTCAGATTGGTTCTATCGTCTGAGGGTGCGGGTGGGGTATGCACGCTCTTTGCTTTTCGTTCTCCTCTTCCCGATACTATATCCCCTGGCAGCAGCGTCCGACCGGTTGCTAGGCTCACAGGAGGGAGGATACATACTGGTTATCGCGGCGAAGAAGCCAGGATACACACCTATGCTGAATGGTGAGTGCAGTCCACCTTGCAGACCACAGGAGGCCGGGTGAATCCAGAGGATCAGGGTTGCAACCGAGTGCTGGTGATCGGGCTGGATGGGGCCACTTTCGATGTTCTTCGCCCTCTGATTACCGCTGGAACGCTTCCCAAATTGGGCAGGATGATGCGAGAGGGGACTTGGGGAGAACTCCGGTCCACTATCCCACCGCACAGTGCCCCGGCGTGGTCCAGTTTCGCAACTGGGGCCAATCCTGGACGTCATGGCGTCTATCACTTCCGTTCCATTGACCGTCACTTTTATGAAGGGAAGAACTTCTCCAGAGTGGTGAACGCCCATTCGATCGCTCTCCCTACGATGTGGGCTCGTGCCAGCCGGGCTGGGAAGCGTGTGGGGGTGATCAACGTGCCGCTCACGTACCCTCCGGAGCCGGTCAACGGTTTCCTTGTGAGTGGCATGCTCACCCCACATACGGCTGCCATCTTTACCTTCCCGCCGGAACTCTCTGCCTCGCTGCATGACTACGTCATTGACGCTGGCGCCGGTGCCGACGATGGGCTGCTGGAGCAGAAAAACCTTCAGTCGTCGGAAGGGGTGGGATGGTTGGCTCATGTCCTCGAGCATCAACTGGAAGTACGGACGTCTACGGCAGTCCGCTTGTTCGATCAATACCAGCCTGACTTGGCAGTAGTCGTTTTTACAGAGACGGATCGCCTCAACCACTTTTTTTGGCCCTGTCTCGACGAGCGATTGAATCCTCCGCCGCATCTACGGCCTTACACTGAATGGGCCAAGCAGTTCTACGCCCATCTGGATGAATCCATCGGTCGGCTTGTCACCGCAATGGGGGAGGAAACCATCTGTATCATCATGTCGGATCATGGCTTTGGACCCTATCCAACACGTCAGTTCTATGTCAACGCCTGGTTGCGAGATCAAGGGCTGTTAAAGGTGCGTTCGACCTCAGCACGCTCCATTCCTTCCCGCTGCTTATCCTGGTTGGGGCTCAGTCAGGCCACTTTGCATCGTCTGCTCTCAAACATCCTGCCTCGGCATCAAGTCCGGCGTATGCGCGCTGCGTGGGGGCAGTGGATGCGCCAACCCATTGACTGGGAGCACACACAAGCGTATTTTATGCCCCTCTTCGACTTCGTAGGGGGAATCGTTATCAATTTGCCAACCACTTCGTCCATGTACGAGGAAGTACGAAGTGCCTTGATCCGCAACTTAAGAGAAGTGATAGACCCAGATGTAGGCTCGCATATTGTCATGGAGGTATATCGTCGTGAGGAAATCTACGAGGGGCCATTCGTTAACCGTGCTCCTGATTTGATTTTCGTCCTTAAACCTTCTCATGTCGGTGACCGTAGTCTTCTGACAAAGTCGTACTTCGGTGCAATGGCGGCTGCTGGTCGCCAGTGGACAGGCACGCATCGTTTTGAGGGCATTTTATTGATGAAGGGGCCGCCAGTCCAACCCGGTGGGAAGGTAGCCTTTGCCCAGATACAAGATTTGGCGCCCACAATCCTATATCTTCTAGGGCTGCCTGTGCCGGAGGTGATGGATGGTCGAGTGTTGGAAGAGACCCTCTCTTCGGAGTATCTGGCATCTCATCCCATATATTATAGCCAAGGAGAAGATATGCCTTCAGTAGATAGGGGGCGAACGGAGTGGGAGCAACCGGCGGATGAAGCGCAAGTGACAGAACGATTATGGGCTTTGGGATACCTAGAGTGAGGCGAAGTCAGTCATGGCGTCATATTGCTTGAATAATGATGCCTGAATTCAAATTGCAGGATCTGCGGAACGGGATATTGGAGACTTCTTTTCAGCATACGGAAGCATTTTTGCGCAGATCTGGCTTGCTGGGTGTTGCGGCGGCGGTTTCTGCGGCGGGCCAATTTGTGATCGTGTGGAGTGTCGCACGTGTAAGAGGTGTGGATCCCCTTGGAGTATATGGCCTTGCCACCTCACTGACGTATCTTGCACAGAGGATGCTTCTTTCTGGTCTGCAACCATTAGTTATGCGCGGAGTAGCCCGAAGTGACAAGGGGGTTGGACATTCGACGGGAACGGCGTTTTTAGGGGTAACAGTTCTGGGAATGTTGTTGACTGCTCTGTTGATCGTGCTGGCTAAAGTTTTAGGTTACTCCAGGTACGTTGTTCTTACAATTACCATAGCCTCCCTGGCTCTAATTCCAGATGCTATTCGTGCCGTGAGCGAGTGGACCGCAATTGCGTTGGGACGGGTTCGATATGTTGCTTTTATCACAATAGGCGCGTCGGTATTGCAGACACTTGTTATCGGGACCGTGGTGTTCATACGTAGGCCGCTTGTCCAAGTTTTCGGTGTTATCACATGTGTGTCCGTGCTCATAACCGTGGTATATCTTGTCTTGCTGATCCGTTGGGTCCGTCCCAGGCGTCTGGAATCCAACATTCCCGAATTGACGAGGTGGTTGCGTTCGTTATGGCCTTTCCTGGGAATTGGGACGTTTGGCGCGCTATCTCGCCGGCTGGATATTCCTATCCTTACCCAATTCGGTGGCTTTGGTGCTGCGGGTATCTACACAGCGGCCTTAAAGATGGTGCGGCCTCTGATTCTGCTGCGGCCTGCGGTTTTTCAGGCTTTCTTCCCCATCTTTGTTCGCTTGTTTGATACCAAGCCAGAACAGAGTCTTCGGATGACCCGCGAGACTGCCAGGCTGTTGAGCGTCCTGCTCAGTACAATGGCGCTGATCACTGTGGTACTGGCGAATCCTCTCATTACCACGGTGTATGGGGCTGACTTTGCGCCAGCGGCTCGCGTCCTACAGATTATGGTGTGGGGAGTGCCTGCTTTCTATGCGCAGACTTTAGCTGCCAGCGTGCTATTCGCTAACAACCAGGAAAAGGCCGCGGTGCGAATTTACGGGATCAACCTGGTCGCCGAGATTGGTTTGAGTCTGCTCTTGGCGCCAACGTGGGGAAGCGCAGGTATGGCCGTGGTCTATGTGCTGGTTAGAATACTGGGAATGTTACAAATGTGGTTGGTGTTGCGGAGACATCGCATTGACCTCCAGTTTGGCAGGAGGGTCCTTGGACCGATGTTCCTGGCTGCGATGACTAGTTGGCTGTTTGCCATTTTTACTCGAGCCATCCCTCCCATTGCTCAACTCGCCGCATGTGTTATGGCAGGTGTACTCTATAATTTGATGGCAATAGTCGCGGGGTTCGTGAGCAAACGTGACCTGGGGCTTCTTTGGCAGGTGCTAAGGCATTGCCCAAGCAGACCTATAAGTCATAGTCAAGTAGGGAGCGAATAAGTGAGGTGGAATTTGCTATGCTGGGGATACTAAGATCGCAAGAAATTAAAAATGTTGTGATATTTGTGTGTGATGCTTTGAGATGGGACTATGTCCCTGAAGAAGTAATGGAGATGGGCGTTACATTCAAGACTATCGCGTCTTCGTTGCACACTGGCGCGTCCTTTCCAAGCATAGTTTCCGGTTTGTACCCTCCCAAACATAGGGTAGAGACTTGGGAGAGTATATTGCCAGAGGGCAAAAGGGGCCTTCTATCTCTGGACGAACACAGTATCTCTTTGCGGTGTGAGACAATGTGGACACGTTGGTCCTCAGGAGAATCTCCTGTTCATAGTGTTTTGGGGAATCCGCCAGAGATTCCACTGGATGAAACCGGTGTCCCATTCATATACATTGAGGATGATAAAGGAGGTCATTGCCCATATGGGTTGCCGCTTGGCGCATTTGGGAAGGCTGGCTGCTCAGAGTTCTTTGCCGAATATGGCAGAAGAGGCAGACAGGAACTGGCAAGACAATATGAGAAAGGCATTGAGCAAAGCATCAGTCAATTCAAACACAGGCTGAGAACACTAAAGAACAGAGGACTCGTAGAAAGCACATTAGTGATCTTCACCTCAGATCACGGTGAGTTGCTTGGCGAATATGGCGGGCTGATAGGACATGGTAGACCTTGCTGTCCAGAACTTGTGTATGTTCCAACGATCTTTATTCACCCCGCATTAAAGCAAGGGGATGTTATTGATGGGGGTGTAATCCGCCATGTTGATTTCTGTCCCACAATAACAGCACTATTAGGTTACGATTTGCATTATGATGTGGATGGGGTAAATCTGCTTGATCAAAATGGTCTTCCAAAGAGTGGCTTCAGTTTTCGGAAGGGCAGTTTCTTTAGAAAGGGTGGACCTTTAAGGAAATCGTTAAGAAGCTCGTTTAGTTATGAAGCAGACAGTGTATGGGACTATTATGGAGGGCACGTCTTCCACCGCCAGCGATTGGCGAAATCCTTGCCTTTTTTTATCTACAAAGTGATATCGCAGACGAATCCTGAATCGCGTTTTATGAAACAAAGTCTGCGGGGAAAGGGACTGCGGAGGAGAATAAAGAGTTACTGTGAATCATTGCGACACTTGACTTATCCCCATATTCAATATATGCATCCAGAAATTGACGAGAAGACAGCAAGAGCGATGCTCAACGAGTATCTCGAAAATATCGGACTGGTGGAACAGGAGGAAGATTTGATAACTATTGATGAAGAAGTTAAAGAAAGGCTACGTGCCTTAGGATACATTGATTGAGTGCTTTTGCTGGCGTTCGGCAAATTGGTACACACGGGACGTCAGTAGTGGATGCGTCTATCTGAGTGGCCGTGAGTAGGAAGCTGTTTATTCTGGGTATTGACGGCGGCACGTGGGAAGTGATTCGTCCGTTGATGGATCGTGGGGAACTGCCACACCTGACCGCGCTGATCCGGGAAGGAGTCCACGGGCCGCTGCGATCCACCCTCCCTCCTCAATCTGCTCCAGCCTGGGTTTCCCTCGTCACAGGCCAAAATCCAGGGCGTCACGGTGTTTTTGATTTCTGGACCCGTGATTTGCGTAAATACGAGGATTCCTCAGCCCGATTGAACCAGTCCGATGCCTTTGCTGGTCGGGCGATTTGGGACTACGTAGGAGCCGCTGGTTTGCGCGTCGGCGTGGTTTCCGTGCCGGTCACATATCCCGCATGGCCAGTGAACGGCTTCCTCATCTCAGGCACGCTTCTGGCCCCAGGTGTAAGCCAGCGATCGGCCTACCCTTCGGAGCTCGCCCAGCGGTATGGTCTGTCTCTTAACTTCCCCGATGGCTACCGGTACGGTGCCTCGCGCGAGCAAGTGATGCGAGAGGGACCTGCTATGATGTTACGGCGCAAGAGGGTTGTGCTCGAGTTGTTAGAAGAGTATCCCTGTGATTTCTTGATGGTGGTACTGGGAGAGACCGACAAGGCGCAGCATGATTTCTGGCAATATAGGGAGTCCAATGCCTCGAAAGAGGAACGGTTCCGATATGGTGAGGTCGTCAACGAACACTACCGGGTAGCGGACCGGGTCTTGGGCGAGATCCTGAGCGTTTTTGGCCGAGACGCGCTGGTTGCCGTAGTGTCAGACCATGGCGCGGGCCCCTATCCACGTCGGGTTTTTCGCACAAACGCCTGGTTGCGTGAGCATGGGTTGCTCACTCTACGAAGTGGAACCAAAAACATGCAGAACAACCTGCAAGCCATCGTCCGATGGATTAAGAGGTTTCTCCCTGGATGGGCGCGAGCGGCGCTCCGTCGCCAACGGAGCATGCGTCTGCTCTACGCCCTTCGTGGTCGCTACACAGGTATACATGACATCGACTGGCGCTCCACGCAGGCATATCGTGTGCCCATGGAGCCTCCCACGGAAGGGATCATGATCAATCTGCAAGGCCGGCAACCCGAGGGGCCGGTGTCTCCAACCGAGTACGAGGCCACGCGGCAAGCGATTATGGATGGGCTAAGTAGAGTCACTGATCCCGAGACAGGGCAGCCAGTCGTGGCTGAGATCCATCGCCGAGACCGGATCTACAGCGGCCCTTACGTTGAGGAGCGAGCACCAGACCTTGTGTTGGTGATGACTCCGGGATATAAGGGAGACTGGGGTAACACTCCGCCCGTTATTGGCCCCGTCTCGACGGCCGAGACTACTCAGTACCGTGGTGCCCATGCAATGGACGGTATCTTTATCCTTAGAGGGCCTGGTATCCGCCGTGGTTGCCGCTTTGAAGGGGCATCTATCCTAGACGTAGCGCCGACGCTCCTTCACGCGCTGGCACTGCCAGTGCCAATGAATATGGATGGGCGGGTGCTGTTGGAAGTTTTCGAGCCAAGTCACACGACTGCCGTTCGTTACATCGAGCCCGCTAGACTTGTCTCTTCCGCTGTATCCCGACTTATGGAAGGTGAGGAGCAGGAGATTATTGAGCGGCTGCGAGGGCTGGGCTATCTGGAGTAAGTGGGTTGTCTGAAGCCGCACATAAGCCTATCAGAGTCCTTTTCGTTGAGCACTTCGGTGTCGGAGGACTGGCGCACTATGGCCATAGCCTCTGCCAGGCGTTGGCGGAGCGAGGTGTCAAGATCTCCTTCCTCACCGCATCCGATTACGAACTGGCCGATCTGCCCCGCTCCTTCCGCTTGCTGAATCGCCTGCCCCTCTGGAATCCTCACGCACCAGATGCACACAGACATCGGGGGCTCGCCCGGCGTCTGGAACAAGTGGGGAAGGGGATCCGATACCTGTGGGCATTGTGCCTCTCTCTCGTCACGATTTGGCGAGAACGGCCCGACATTGTCCATATCAGCGAGATGAAGTTTCCTCCTGATCTTCTGCTCTTTCTCCTGCCCGGTCACTCTCGCGTAGTCCATACCTGCCACAACGTGCAGCGATTCTCGGATGCTCCCACAGGAGATATCGTGCGCACGTGCTGTCTTTGGTACTATGCTCAGTCCCAGATGTACCGGCGGTGTAACGGGATCATATTTCATGCCATAGAGAACCTTCAGGAGTTCCGGCGCACCTTTGGCTTTGAACCCGCCTGTTGGGCCATTATCCCGCATGGGGAGTATGACCTTTTTGCACCCTCGCAGGATACACCTATGGCAGAGGCAAGACGGGCGCTAGGGTTGGAAGGTGGTGGACCGATTATCCTTTTCTTCGGCATGCTCCGCAGGTATAAAGGACTGGATGTGCTCTTGGAAGCCATAGCCTGTCTGCGCCAGAGCGTGCCGGAGGTCCGACTACTGGTAGCAGGGGCACCTGGGCGGGATATAGATGTCCAAGCCCTTTATGCTGACGTCCAGCGACTGGGTATAGAGGAAAGCGTCACTTGGCATGTCGGGTACATTCCTCACGAGAAAGTGCATCTTTACTTCCGCGCTTGCGACGTGGTAGCCCTGCCCTATCGGAAGGCCTACGAAAGCGGCGTGTTGAAGATCGCCCAGGCCCTGGGTAAACCTGTGGTCGTCACCGATACGGGTGGACTGGCGTCCGCGGTTGAGAGAGGACGGGCTGGAGTGATCGTTCCACCAGAAGATTCCGAGGCCCTGGCTCAGGCTCTGGAAGATCTTCTCTCAGATCCTGTACTGGCGGAATCACTGGCCGAGCGTGGTCAGGTTTTGGCCCGTACTGCGTTTGGCTGGGCTGGCGTAGCGGAACGGACAGAGCAGTTTTATCGGGAAGTACTGGAAACGACATGCGCATACTGATGGTCAACAAATTCCACTGGATGTTCGGTGGGACCGAGCGGCATGTGCAGGAATTGACTGGACTCTTAAAGCAAAGGGGGCACCAGGTTATACCATTCGCTATGGCCGATCCGCGCAACGAGCCAAGCTCATATGCCGATTACTTCGTGTCACCGATCAAGTTCTTCGACGACGACCGTCGGCCTGCACCCTGGGTTGTGGCCGAGCGGGTCATTTATTCCCGTGAGGCACGGCAGAAAATGGCGCGGCTCATTGAGGCCGTGCGACCTGACCTAGCTCATATCCATAACATCTACCACTACATTTCACCCTCCATACTGGATGTACTTCACGAACATCGGATTCCCACGGTCATGACCCTGCACGACTATAAGTTGATCTGCCCGACTTACTCGCTGTGGACACACGGCGAGATCTGCGAGCGCTGCCGTGGAGGACGTTATTATCACTGTCTGCTTCACCGTTGCAACCATGGCTCACTATCCGCTAGCCTTCTCAACACTGTGGAGGCCTATGTTCACAGGCTGATACGTATATACGATAGAGTTGATCTATTTATCTCCCCCAGTCGCTTTTTACAGCATAAGCATATTGAGCGAGGCATGGCTCCTGATCGCATCATTCACATCCCTAACTTCGTCGTTCTGGAGAACTACATACCGCACTTTGATCATGCGGGCTACTTCGCTTACGTCGGTCGGCTGACACCTTTCAAAGGTGTGGGAACACTGCTGGAAGCAGTAGCGCGACTTCGGCCTTCTTTCCCTCTCCTCATCATAGGGGATGGCCCTAGCAAGGAGGCACTAGAGGCCAAGGCGGCTCATTTGGGCCTGGAGAATGTTCGCTTCCTTGGCTATCGAACTGGTGCTACCCTGCACGACTTAATCGCACGAGCGATGTTCATTGTCGTTCCATCCGAGTGGTACGAGAACTGCCCTTATGCGGTGCTGGAGGCTTTTGCGCTGGGGACACCGGTGGTAGCCACAGCTATCGGAGGAATACCAGAACTGGTCGAAGATGGTGTCAATGGCGTGTTGGTTCCACCTGGTGATCCTGAGACTCTTGCTGCAGAACTGCGACAGTTGTTGGGGGGGGGAAGGAATCTATCGGAGATGGGACATGCCGGGCGAGAACGCATAGCAAAGTCATATAACGAAGAAGGGTATCTCTCTGCCTTGTCCTGCGCCTATGCCCGTGTTGGGGCACCAGCGATCCGCTCTTGACTTCTATCCATTTGTCCAACAAGTTGAAACGTCCCGGATGCGAAATCCAGCATAAATGGCTGCAATAACCCAAAAAGAGTATTGCTTCTGCCGAATCTTCGAGTATAATGTGAGCAGGTTCTGGGGAAAGCCTGCGTTTTCCCCCCCAATTAAATCTATTCAAGGAGGTTAAAATGAGAAAGGTGCGCTTTACTATGCCGATCCTGGTCGTATTGGCTATGCTGACGGTAGGGCTTTTGCCCGCGTCGGCCGGTCAGCCAGGGACAGGGACATCGTACATCTATGTTCAAAACGCGGATTCAAGTGAGGCCGCTACAATTGTCGCCACATTCTATGGCACGAGCGGCTCCGAAGATGGCACGGTCAACATAGCCAGCCTTCCTCCCTACATAGGCACCACTGTGGATACCGATGATCCCACTCCCTCTCTGCCTTCCACCTGGCAGGGTTCGGTGGTGGTGAGTTCGGATCGGCAAATTGCTGCCGTCGGGCGTACTATGTTTGAGAACGTGCCAACCGCCCCCGATGGACTGACGGCGGGCGATTACACGGCCCTGGCCGCCCCACAGGATACGAGTTTCCTGGCCTACGTCTTCAACTCGGAAGGCCGCAACAACATCATCGCCGTGCAGAACACCGGGAGTAGCGAGGCCACAGTCACGATTCACTATCTGCGCAGGGCGGATGGAACGGAGATTCCAGGGGGTGCTACCTGCGAGGGTTCCCCGATTGTGGACACGATCCCGGCTAACGGCGTGGTCTACTACGACCTTCTGAACCTGACCCGGAACGGGGTTCCCAGTGGTGGCATCGGTGGGAAGATTCCCTGCATGAATGCGGATGGGACCACGCAGCCCCCTGCGGGCACTGGAGGAGGGTTTGAAGGTGCGGTCTACATCGAATCAGACACCGATATTGCCACGGCCACTTCAATCCACTGGGCCAAGTTCGAGGGCTCGTACACCGGCGCAACTTCTGACGATGACTTCTTGTACTATCCGCAAGTCGTGCGGCACAAGAATCCCAGCACCCATGAGTGGGTCCGTTGGTCCGCCGTCATCGTTCAGAACACCGGGGCGTCCCCCGTTGATATCACCGTCAACTTCATAGGAAGCCCTGGTCTGGGTAGTGTTACGTTCGATGACACCATTCCTGCATACAGCAGCAAAGGCTACAACACGCGCTTCCGGGGTGACTTTAGCGATACGCTGTGGGCCAACTGCGAGTCTGGGCACGTGGAGAACCCCGATTGCTACCTGCAGCAACAGTTTGGGGTGGAAGACTGGACCGGTGCTGTGACGATAAAGGTGAAAGATACTACGCCAGACGGACGGATCGTTGGCGTGGGCCACGTCCAGTACTATAAAGGCCGTGTGTTCTCTTACGAGGCGTTGATGCCCGGTGACGCCAGCACCATCGCCGTTTGCCCGCGCATGCAGGATCAGGATGCGGGTACCAACAGGCGCTGGTCGGCGGCTCTTGTCCAGAATGCATCCACTACCACGGCCAACATCAAACTGTACCTCTTCGACGAGGATAAGACGACCGGGGGCTTGGCAAATGCTGACCTGACCCTGGACAATGCCGGTGTCGGTTATCCGGTCGCTTCCGGTGCACGGTTTGGCTTCAACACGCGCTTCGACGCCGACGTTCCGGCCAGTGCGTTTGACCCGCTTGGCAACGATTGGACAGGAACTGCAGTCGTCACCTCAGATCAGCCGATCCTGGTCACGATGTCCGTGTTCCGGGCAGATGCCACTACAGGCGAGGACTGGGCCACCGACTACAACTGCTACAACGTTCCCACTCAATAACCTTCTGTCGGTGCGCGTAAGTAAGCGGCTCGGAAATTCCCGAGCCGCTTTTTTTCTTGCCTGCTACAGCCTTTTGTGGTATATTGCTAAGGCTTCTTTCGGATTAACGACTTTTGCTCTACCTCTCCCTCGACCCCTCCTCAGAAGCAGGGACGAGTATTCCCCCGAGGGGGGCCGGGGAAGGGTGGGCAGGGAGCGTATATGATGTTGATCTTCGAGTTGGATGGTGGCTCCTGGACCGCAATTGGGCCCCTGTTAGAACAGGGGCGACTGCCTAACATTGCTGGTCTGATTTGCCGGGGAGCCAGTGGGGTCTTGCGCTCCATCCCGCCCCTGCTCTCTCCGGCCGTGTGGACGACGATATACACTGGCCAACCCCGCGAAAGGCACGGGGTGCAGACCTTCGATGCCACCTCGGAGGACGTGCGCTACAAGCTTCTGTGGGATATCGCTTTCGCGAACGGCGTAGTTTGTGGTGTGTGTGGTAGTCTGGTCACTTGGCCTCCTTACAATGTAGGTGGCTTTATGATCCCAGACATTATGGCTCGCGACGCCAGGACTATCCCCCCCCAGTTTGCTTCTCTCCAAGAGTTGGTTCTGAAGTACCCATCTCGTGGCCACAGGAGGCATTATGGTCTGGCGGCGTATCCTCGATATGCTGTCCAACTGCCCCGCATTGGTGTCAAGGTGCGGACGATGATAGCTCTGATCCAGGAGGTACTCACCACCGCGCTGCTACGACGTCCACACCGGGATACCTACTGGCGACGTGCGATTTTGCTTCAGCAACTTTACGCCGATGCCTTCCTGCGATTGTATCATACATATAGACCAGCCTTGTCCACTTATCATTACCACGCCGTGGACACCCTTTCCCACCTATATTGGGAGGACTTTGTGGTGGAAAGGGGCAACAGTTCTAGCGATAATAAGGGTCATAGGGAAGCCCTGACGGCTGCTTACCAGTCGGCTGATCGGATTCTAGGTAAGTTCTTGCAGGCGGCTGGGCCTGGCGCTGTGGTCTTGGTTATCTCTGACCACGGTTTCTGCCGCAATCCCGAGCCCTGGCCTCGCTACAGAGTGCGCCTGCCTCGCTTGATTCAGATCCTGGGGCTCGAAGGGATTGCGACTCCTACCCGCCTGGCGCACCAGCATTTCTTATACTTCCGGGATAGTTCGCATGTGGAAGACGTGGGTAGGACGCTTCGTTCCGCCCACTTCAAAGAGACTGGTGAGGTCGTGCTGCCACGCGTGGTTACGCGGGGTACATCGCTCTTCTTCCCACCGCCGAATACCTCCGGTGGTGGATTGACAGTCGTCCTTCCCGGTCATGCCGAACTTCCATTTGAGGAATTGTTCGAGGATACCGGCCATGTCGCGACGGGGATTCACGATCCAGAAGGAATCGTTATTCTTGCAGGCCCCGCAGTGTACCAGGGGGTTAAGTTAAAGGAGGCTTCCATTCTCGACGTTGCCCCGACCGCGCTAGCCCTCCTGGGTCTGCCGGTGGCACGCGATATGAGG
>Ga0164318_10002370_pt1 | contig 17463 bp, 19 predicted proteins | sample GuaBasSedimGuay9_FD_113734 | JGI IMG/M metagenome (GOLD analysis project Ga0164318, IMG submission 113734) | Subseafloor sediment microbial communities from Guaymas Basin, Gulf of California, Mexico - Guay9, Core 4571-4, 0-3 cm | ecosystem: Environmental > Aquatic > Marine > Hydrothermal vents...
AAACAGAACCTCCTCCGGGATGTGCCTTTTTTTTACTTAAAGCCTCTATAAAATCCTGAAATTTTTTTGAATATTCACTCATCTACACAGAAAGCATTCTTAATAAGCTCATAAACTCTCCAATTCTCACCTTCCGTAATTGAAACCACATCAAACCTTAGGGGGGCGTCTTTTATTTTTCTTTTTAAAAGATAATATTTAGCTGTTTGAACAATTTTTCTTCTCTTGCTTCTCTCTACCGCCTCACGGGGAGAATAAAAGGTTTTTTTTCTTTCCTTCACTTCTACAAATACCAAATTTCTTTTATCCTGAGCAATAATATCTATCTCTCCTGCGAGAGAGAAGAAATTCCTCTCAAGGATTTTATATCCTTTAAGAGACAAAAATTGGGAAGCTTTCTCTTCATAAGTTCTTCCTTTATTCATACTTTTTAAAAAACTCTCTCTTTGATAAAACAAAAATCTCCATAGCTAACAATCCACCTAAGGACTCCTCATAGCTTCTTTATGCCGCCATTGCCTTTTTGCCAATTCTTTCTCTTAAATAATATAATCTTTTCCTGCGCGGTCTTCTTTTAGAATGTTTTACCACCTCTATCTTTTCAATCATAGGAGAGTAAAAAGGGAAACTTACCTCATATGCCTCTCCAAAGGATATCCTTCTTATGGTGAAACTTTTTCTATGTAATGCTCCCTGAATCTTTATTACAATCCCTTCGATAGGATGGGTTCTTTCTTTATCTTTTTCTTTAATCTTATAATAAACTTTTATTATATCCCCCTGCCTAAACTGAGGATAGTCTTTTTTAAGTTTCTCTGTCATTTCTTTTTCTACAGCAAATAGCTTATTCATCTTTCCTCCTTTTTTTCCATAGATCCGGACGCAATCTTTTAGTCAACTCCTTCCTTTTCCCCTCTCTCCATTTTTTTATCTTTTGATGGTCTCCGGAAAGTAGAACTTCAGGAACTGAAAGCCCCCTAAATGTAGGAGGACGGGTATAGACAGGATAATCTAAAAGACAATCTTCAAAACTCTCCTCTTTAATAGAGGAGATACTGGAGACCACTCCCGGAATAACTCTTACCAAACAATCAATAAATACCATACAGGCAAGTTCTGCTCCACTTAAAATATAATCCCCAATAGAAATCTCCTCCTCTACCAAATATTCCCTCACCCTCTCATCTACTCCTTCATAACGGGGAGCAATGAGAATCAATCGTTCATAAAGTAAAAATTCTTTTATCAAATTTTGGGTAAGTGTCTTTCCTCGAGGGGAAAAAAGAATAATTCTCTTTTTTTTGTTTTCTCCTTGTTTAGGATATATTTTATACCCTAATATACTCTCCACCGCGTTAAATATAGGCTCAACTCGGAAAACCATCCCTGAGCCTCCTCCATAAGGTGGAGCATCAACTTTTCTGTGAGAAAAAGGAGAATAATCTCTCAAATTATGGATGTTTATCTTCACAAGTCCTTTTTTTTGTGCTCTTTTAATCATTGATTCCTCAATAATTGGTCTAAACATCTGAGGAAATATGGTAATTATATCCAAAATCATTCTTTAAATCGAGATAAGAATTCTTCTTTGAATCCTGCAAAATCACCTTTCCATATTGCTTCTCTTATTCTTTCTATAAACTTTTTATACCAGAAAAGATTATGATAAGTAAGAAGCAAAGCGGCGTTCATCTCTTTAGTATTAAGCAGATGACGCAGGTATGCCCGGGTGTAATTTTTACACACAAAACAATTACATTCTTCATCTAACGGAGAAAAATCTTTGCTGTATTGAGCATTTCTTATAACTACCTTTCCTCTGTTGGTAAAGACTGTCCCTGTCCTTCCGAAACGGGTAGGCACTACACAATCAAATAAATCTACGCCTAAACTTATTGCTTCCAGGATGTCCTTAGGTTTTCCGCATCCCATAAAATATAAAATAATCTCTTTCTCCTCTAATTTTTCCTGAAGAAAACGGATAATATTATATCTTAAATGAGAAGGTTCGCCAACACTTAATCCTCCTAAAGCCACCCCGTCCACTCCTATCTTAAGAAGCTCCTCTAAAGACTTCTCTCTCAGCTCCAAGTAGGTAGAGCCTTGATTTATACCAAAAAAGAGAATATCTTTCTTTTTGCATTTTTCTATCATTTTTTTTGATCTCTTAAGCCATCTAATCGTTCTCAAATTAGCCTCCTCAGCATAAGAAAAAGTTGCAGGAAATTTAACACATTCATCCAAAGGAAGAACTATATCACTATCTATATCAATCTGGATACGAATAATCTCCTCAGGGGCAAGAAAAAAAGTTCTTCCATCTATGTGTGATTGAAACCAAACCCCCTCATCACTCACCCTTCTTAATTTCTCCAGACTGAAAATCTGATAACCACCGCTATCGGAAATAATTGTCTTATGGAAATTCATAAATTTATGTATCCCCCCACTTAATTTTATTGTCTCTTCTCCTGGACGCAAGAAAAGATGATAAGCATTAACCAGAATTCCTTCAACCCCTATGTCTTCCAACAGCTCCGAGATAATCCCTTTAATTGCTGCCTGTGTTGCTACAGGAAAAAAAGAAGGAGTAAGAATATCGCCCTTTCTTGTCTTTAAAATACCAATGTGTGCTTTCGTTCTTTTGTCCTTTTTTAATATCTTAAACATTAGCGTCTAAAAAGGAAGAAAAGTAGAGTTAAGAGAAGACTTAAAAGAAGACACGTAGCAAGAGGAAAGAAGAAGACAAAATTATCTTTTTTAATTAAAATATCACCGGGCAATCTTCCCAAGAAAGGAATTTTGACTTTTGAAAAAATATATACTCCTATTCCTATAAAAATAAGAAACACCCCCACACTTATTAAAACTTTAGCTAAATAATTACCCATTTAAGAGAAAATTTTATCACTCCTTTTAATATTTAAATGTTCAAAAGAAAGAGGAGTAGCTATTCTTCCCCGGGGAGTGCGCCGAATAAATCCTTTCTTTAAAAGATAAGGCTCAACTACATCTTCCAAAGTACCTTTATCCTCGCCTAAGGAAGCAGCAATTGCTTCAATCCCTACCGGACCTCCTTTATGTATCTCAATTATTGCTCTCAGATACCTTCGGTCCAATTCGTCTAATCCGGAAGAATCTATTCTTATCTTCTCTAAAGCTTCCTTTACCCACTCAGAGGTAATCCTTTCCTCGCCTGCCACTTGCACATAATCCCGCACCCGTCTTAAGAGTCTATTTGCCAGACGGGGAGAACCTCTCGAGCGAGAAGCTACCTCACAAGCACTCTCCTCATCAATCTTTATCTTTAAAAGCTGAGCACTTCTTTTTATAATCAGAATCAGTTCGTCAAGCTCATAAAAATCAAAATCAAAAAAAATACCAAAACGGCCCCTTAAAGGAGCACTTAAAAGACCTTTTCGGGTAGTGGCTCCGATTAAAGTGAAAGGTTTCAGATTAAATCTTATGCTTTTTGCATATGGCCCTTTATCTACAACAAAATCAATTTTAAAACTTTCTATTGCCGGATACAGAAACTCCTCTACTACTTTGGAAAGACGATGAATCTCATCAATAAATAAAATATCTGCCTTTTCCAAATTAGTAAGAATCCCTACCAGATCCCCCGCTCTTTCAATTGCCGGACCACTGGTAGTAACAATTTTGGTACCCATTTCATAAGCAATACAGTAAGCCAAAGAAGTTTTCCCCAGGCCCGGGGGACCGGAAAGTAAAATATGCTCTAAGGGTTCTCCTCTTTTTTTTGCTGCCTTAATGGCAATTTTTAAAGAGGAAACCACCTGTTTTTGGCCGATAAATTCATTTAGGTTTTTTGGTCTTAAAGAAAGATTAAAAGAATAATCCTCCTCATTCTCTTTAGAATAATCGACTAATCTTTCTTCGTCCTTAGGCATAAGAATAAAGAAAGGACTTTTGAGAAACAAAAATTGGGCCAAAGGGTTCTTTCTGAAAGACCACAATCTCCTTAAGACGAATTAGCTCCAAAAGGGCTAAAAAAAACACCACCACTTCTATCTTGCTTTTCGCCTTACAAAATATCTCCTCCAGACTCATCATCTCCTTTTCTAAAAAAAGATGAAGAAGCTGATGCATCTTTTCCTCAATAGTAAACTCATCTTTGACGATTTCGAAAAATACATCCCGCGGAGCTTCTTTAAATGCAGATTTAAAAGCCTCGATAAGCTGAAATATAGAAACTTCTATATATATCTCTTTGGGAAATTCAAAACCGGGGCGATATAGATTAAGATAAGTACTTTCTTTGTTTTTCAAGAAATTAGCCGCCCCCTTAAATTTTTCGTATTCAATTATTTTTTTAACCAGATCTTGACGGGGGTCTTCTTGAGGAACTTCCTCTTCTTCCTTTTTAGCCAGAAGCATTTTCGATTTTATCTTCAGAAGCTCAGCTAACATAACTAAATACTCTCCGGCGATATTTATATCCAACTTCTTCATTAATCCTAGAAATTTTTTATATTGCTTTATCACTAAATTGATGGGGATATCATAAATATCAATATGATTTTTCTTAATGAGATAGAGAAGTAAATCCAAGGGTCCTTCAAAGATATCTAATTTTACTTTCATTCTATCTTCATTAATTTTCTGACTTCCTCAATCGTCTCTTTACTTATCTTTTTAGCTTTCTTTTTTCCCTCTTCTAAAATATTATAAATATTTTTCTTGTCTTTTAAAATATTTTTCTTCTTTTCTCGATAAGGAGAAATAAACTCAATAAGTAATTTGGCTAAGTTCTTTTTACACTCTTGGCAACCAATCTTTGCCTCCTCGCAAGCAGAGAGTAATTCTTCTTTTTTTTGAGGGAAAAAAGTAGAATAATAACTGAAAACATTACAATTGTGAGGATGCCCTTTATCATAACGATAAATCCTCTTTGGATCCGTAAACATAGAAAGAACTCTCTTCTCAATTGAGGAATCTTCCTCATCTAAAGCAATAAAATTGTTATAACTTTTGCTCATCTTCCTTCCATCAAGCCCCAAAAGACGGGGAGTTTTGGTAAGCAATGCTTGTGGTTCAACAAACACTTCCCTCCCATAAAGGGAATGAAACCGTCGCACAATTTCTCTTGCCAATTCTAAATGAGGAAGTTGGTCTTCTCCTACAGGAACATATTCTGCTTTATATAAAAGAATATCTGCTGCCTGAAGTACAGGGTAACCCAAGAAAGCATAAGTATTAATCTCCTTCTCCTTCAGTTCTTTCATCTGCTCTTTAAAAGTAGGGCAGCGAAATAACCATCCCAAAGGCACAAAAAAGGAAAGAATCATAAAAAGCTCCAGGTGCTCCTCTATTTGTGATTGAACAAAAATCACCGATTTGGTAGGGTCTATCCCCCAAGCAAGCCAATCACTAACATTATCCAGTATAATCTCTTTAAGAGTCCGGCTTTTTTTATACTCGCTCATCAGAGCATGCCAATCAGCAACCATAAAAAAACACTCATATTCGCTCTGTAATTTAACCCAATTTGATAAAGCTCCTACCCAATGGCCTAAATGGAGCTTTCCTGTGGGGCGCATCCCGCTAAGCACTCTCATAGCTTCTTTTTAACCTCCTCCTCAAAAAACACATCGATTACATCTTCCTCTTTAATATCCGCGTATCCCAAATCTATTCCACATTCTTGCCCCTCAGTAACTTCTCTTACATCATCTTTAAATCTTTTAAGAGAAACTACTTTCCCTTTAAAAATCGTCTCATTGCCCCGAATCAACTCACAGCCTGCCCCTCTTACAACTTTTCCTTTCTCAACGATACAGCCGGCTACTGTCCTTTTAGAAAGTTTAAATGCTTTCTTTATTATTGCTCTTCCCACAAATATTTTCTTTATCTGAGGTGTAAGAAGACCCTCTAAAGCAAGTCTAATATCATCGGTCAATTCATAAATTATCTGATAAAGCCGAATCTCTATGCCTTTCTGCTTTGCAGAATTTCTTGCTACCGGGTCTACTTCTACTTTAAAACCAACAATTACCGCATCTGTCACCTCCGCCAACAATACATCAGAATTATTTATACTCCCCACACCTTTATGCACAATATCAATCTTAACTTCTGATGTTGACAATTTAGCTAAAGCAGTCTCTACTGCCTCAAGTGTTCCCCCTACATCTGCTTTAAGAATAATTTTCAACTCTTTAATTTTCTCCTCCTTCATCTTCTTATAAAAATCTTCAAGACGTGTATGGGCAGGAATCTGAATTTCTTTTTCTGCTTCCCTTTTCCTCCTCACAATCTCTTTTGCTGTATTCTCATCAGGAACAACAAAAAATGTATCTGCTGGCTGGGGAACCCCATTTAATCCCAAAATCTCTACGGGATAAGAAGGATAAGCTTCTTTAAGGCGATTGCCCCAATCATCATAGATTGCTTTTATCCTCCCCCAATACTTACCACAAACCAGAATATCTGATACCCTCAACCTTCCTTCCTGAATAAGCACACTGACTAAAGACCCTTTTTCTTTGGAAAGTTTTGCTTCAATCACCACTCCCACCCCGGGTCTTCCAAAATCAGCTTTAAGCTCCATCAGTTCTGCCTGGAGAAGAATTAAATCTAAAAGCTCATCCACCCCTTCTCCTGTCTTAGCTGATAGAGGACACATTATCGTATCCCCTCCCCAGTCTTCAGAAACCAAACCTATTTTTGCCAACTGTTGTTTGGTAAAATCAACATCAGCATTAGGCTTGTCTATTTTATTTATCGCTACAATTATAGGAGTTTTGGCGGCTTTAGCATGATCATAAGCCTCAACTGTCTGGGGTTTAACTCCTTCATCAGCAGCAACCACCAGAACTACAATATCGGTAATATTTGCTCCCCGTGCTCGCATAGCAGTAAAGGTCTGATGCCCAGGGGTATCTAAAAAAGTGATGCTTCCTTTCTTTATACTCACCCGATAAGCACCGATATGCTGAGTGATTCCTCCTGTCTCTTTCTTGGTAATGTGACTTTTTCGAATATAATCTAAAAGGGTAGTCTTTCCATGATCAATGTGCCCCATTAAAGTAACAATAGGAGCTCTTTTTCTTATATCTTGTGTCTTTACTACTTTAAGAATCTCCTCCTCCTTAGAAAGCTTCTCTTTTAAATTAAACCCAAAATCATAGGCAATCTGCGTTGCTACCTCCTTAGGCAAAGATTGATTGATATTATAAGGAAATCCTTTCTTCAAAAGATAAGTAAGAATTTGGGAAGGTTTTTGGTTTAATTTTACAGCTAAGTCTTTAACCGTGAGAGGAAACTCTACCTCAACTACGTTCTCCTCAATCTTTCTTTTCTCTAAATCCTCTATCTCATGTTTTATGATTTCGGCTGTCTCCGCATCCACAGAAGACATATGACTTTTTACGGGAAAATTAAGCTCCTTCAGTTTTTCTATCAACTGATGAGAAGTTAGTCCTAATTGCTTAGCTAATTCATAAATTCTCATCTTTAACCCTTTTCGCTTCATCAATAATTCTTTCTGCTTTCTTCTCTCCTATTCCTTTAATCGTTTTCAATTTATTTATATCTGCTTTGGCTAAATCTTCTATATGAGTATATCCTGCACTTACCAAAGCCTGAGCAGTCTTTTTAGTTACACTCCTCAGCTTAGACAATTCCTTCAAACTTTGTTTTATTATCTCTTTTGTCCTTACATCTATCTCCCAACCCACAAGTTTTGAAGCTAATCTTACATTCTGTCCTTTTTTGCCAATGGCTAAGGATAGCTGATCGGAAGCAACAATTACTTGAGCTCTTTTCGCTTTACGGTCAATCTCTATCCTTGAGACCTGAGCAGGAGAAAGTGCGGATTTGATAAATTCCTTTATATCTTCATACCAACGGACAATATCAATTTTTTCTCCTCTTAATTCCTCAATGATATTTTTCACTCGCGAACCTCTCATTCCTACACAGGCGCCTACACAGTCTACTTTTTCATCTTTAGAAAATACAGCTATTTTAGTCCTTTCTCCTACCTCTCGGGCGATACTTTTTACCTCCACAATCCCTTCACTGATTTCGGGAACTTCCAATTCAAATAACTTCTTAACCAGATTCTCATGACGTCGGGAAAGAATAACTTGGGGACGTTTATCTTTCCTTACTTCTATAATTAACCCTTTAAGCCGATCCCCTAATTTAAATTTATCCAAAGGAGAAAGCAAGTTCCTGGGAATCATTGCCTCTGTCTTTCCTAACAAATCTATTACAATCCCCATTTTTTCTATCCGATAAACGACTCCCCCAATAATCTGTCCTACCTTATTCTTAAATTCACTATAGATATTATCTTTTTCTGCCTCTCTAATCTTTTGAACAATGACCTGACGCGCAGTTTGGGCAGCAATTCTTCCAAACTCCTGAGAAACTATCTCCTTTTCTCCCACCCACACATGAATATCCCCTTTCTCCTCATCAATCTCCACTCTTACTTCTGCCTCAGGTGAGGTGATTTTGGCAATTTTTTTTGCTGCAATTATTAAGGCTTGCTTTACCGCATTAATTAATACTTCCCTGTCTAAACCTTTCTCCCTCCCTAACTGTTCTAAAATACTTAAAAATTCCTTATTCATTCTATTTTCTGTTTAGCAAAATTAATCAAAGAAAAAGGGATGGAAAATAATTCTCCTTTCTCAATAATTATCTCCTCCTCCCCTACACTTTTAAGTAAACCTTCATAATAGCTTTTCCCTTTATAAGGAGATTTGAGCCAAATCTTTATATTTTTCCCCAAAACTCTTAAAAAATCCCTTCTTTCCTTCAGCTTTCTATCTATACCTGGAGAGATAACTTCAACAACAAAATCCTCTCCCAAGATTTCTTCTTTATCTATATAAGAAAAAATTAATCTGTTAAGATGTGCACAGTCATCGAGAGTAATCCCGCCTTCGGGAAAATCCACCATTGCTCTCACGCAAAAACTGCCTTCTCTATAGAAAATTTTAAACTCTATCAAATCTATGTTTTCTCTCGTAAGAATCTCCAGAACTTTTCTTTTAATTCTTTCCTCAGTTTCTTTTTCGATAATCATCTTCAACAAAGTTTAAAAGCTCCTCATAAGAAAACTTATATTTTTCTCTTGAATCTCTTTTTTCTATCTCTAACTTATTCTCTTCTTTATAAGTTCTTCCTAAAATAACCAAGTAAGGAATACCGATAAGATAAGCATCGTTAAATTTTATTCCTGCCGGCTCGTCACGAAGGTCTATTAATACCTCATAACCTCTTTTCTCCAGACCCTTCTCCAGATTTTTTGCCTCTTCAACTAAATTTTTATCCTCGTCAAGCACAATAATATATATCTGATAAGGAGATATGTTTTTAGGCCAAATGATTCCTTTCTCGTCATGATTTTGTTCTACAATTGCCGTAATCAGTCTGCTTACTCCTATTCCATAACAGCCCATAACGAAGGGTCTTCTTTCTCCTTTGCGGTCAGTAAAAAATGCCTCCATAGAAGAAGAGTACTTTGTCCCCAATTTAAAAATATGTCCTACCTCAATCATTCTCCCTGAGGTAAGCTCCTTCCTGCATCGGGGACATTTTTTTTCCTCTTTAAAGTATCTATTACACTCCTTGCAATAAAAGAGAATATCTTCTCCCACCTCAGCAGGAGCCATAAATTCATGAGAAAGACTTCCTCCCATAAAGCCAGTTTCTGCCTCGGTAATGATGAAATTTAGACCACATTCTTGAAAAATATCCTGATAAGCAGAAAACATCTTTTGATAACTTATATCCAACCCTTTCTCATCTTCATCAAAACTATAACCGTCTTTCATCACAAATTCCTGTGTTCTTAAAAGCCCAAACCGTGGCCTTATCTCGTCACGAAACTTTGTCTGAATCTGATAAAGGATGAGGGGTAAATCTTTATAGGAATTCACAAATCTTTTAGCAATCTCGGTAACCTCCTCCTCATGAGTGGGCCCTAAACAAAGTTTTTTTCCTTTTCTATCTTCAAATTTAAACATCACTTCCTCTAAATCTTTATCCCGCCCCGTTTTTTTCCACATCTCTACAGGCTGAAGAGCACTCATAAGAATTTCAATCCCCCCATTTTTATTCATATGGTGGCGAATAATATCGCTTATTTTATTTAATACTTTTAACCCTAAAGAAAGATAAGTATAAATTCCACTACAAACCATATAAAGATAACCTCCCCTCAAAAGTAATCTATGACTCGCACATTCTGCCTCTTTGGGATCCTCTCTTTGTGTAGGTATAAATGCCTCCTCAAACAGCATCTTCCACCCTTTCTAAAAGTTCCTTAACTGAATCTTCCTTATCTATTCTCTTCAATACCTTTCCTTCTTTAAAAATCACTCCTTTTTCTCTCCCGAAAGCTATACCTAAATCTGCCTGCGCTGCCTCACCCGGTCCATTTACCACACATCCCATAATCGCTATCCTCAAAGCTTTCTCCGATTGAATATTTCCCAACTTTTTCCTAAATTTATCTACAATTTTTCCCAAATTTACACTACATCTTGAACAAGTAGGACAAGCAATCACCTCCGGGAAGAAATATCTTAACTCTAAAAACTGAAGTATCGCCTTAGCAATCTTTATCTCCTCACAAGAGGAAGAAAGTAAGGAAACTCTAACTACTTCTCCAATCCCTTCAGAAAGCAAAATCCCTATCCCCAGACAAGATTTAACTATCCCCTCAAGATAAGGACCGGTAGCAGTTACCCCTATCTGTAAAGGATAATCAAACTCCTTCCTAAACATTCGATTAGCTAAAACTGTTGCCCACACACTTTGCGCTTTTAAAGAAACTATTATATCAGAAAAGTTCTCCTCCTCAAAAATTCTTAAGTAACCACGTACCACCTCAACCATTGCTGAAGCTAAATGAAAAGAGGAAGAAAATTTCCTCTTAAACCCTCCGCTATTTACTCCTATCCTAATAGAGACTTTTCTCTGTTTAGCTTCCTTAATAATCTTCTTTATATCCTTTTTATGAACAATATTTAAAGGATTCAGTCTAATTCCATCAAAACCTGCCTCTATCGCTTTAGTCGCTAGGCGAGGATGAAAATGAATATCGGCTACCAAAGGAATCTGTATTATCTTTTTTAACTCTTTAAGAATTTTAAGGTTGCTCTCTTTCATAAACGCTACCCTTATAAGCTGAGCTCCCTCTTTCTCTAATCTTTTTACCTCTTTCACCATCTCTTTCAGGGAGAACCTACTCTTTAACATTCCTTTTATACGAATAGGATTTTCTCCTCCGATACCTAAATTTCCTACTTTTACTTCTCTTGATTTCATCCTTTCCATATTCTTAAGATATCGTTATAGGTAGCTAAAAGAAAAAGAATAATCAACAAAGCCAGTCCTATCTGTGTAACCAAATTCTCTATTTTCTCTGAGAGAGGTCTTTTCCTTATTTTCTCCACAAGAAAGAAAAAAAGATATCCTCCATCTAAGACAGGTATAGGAAAAAGATTAATTGCTGCCAAAACGACACTCAAAATTCCTATTGTATCTAACAGAGGCAAGAATCCTTGATGAGCAATTTGAGATGTAATCTGATAAATACCCAAAGGTCCGGCTACAGCTTCTTTAAAGGGGAGGATACCCAAAAGAATAAAAATTATAGATTTAAAAAGCAGAAAAATAAGATATCCCACCTTCTCTAAGGATTTAAGGAAAGCAGAGAAAGGGTCATATCTTATAATTCTAAATTGAGAAGAAGGAGCTATCCCTACAAAAGGGTAACTATGAGTGCGGCCAAAAATATCTTTAATCTTCCTCTTTTGAGGTAAAACGAATATATCTTTCTTCTTACCTTCTCTTAAGAGAGTTATTTTAATTTTTTCTGTCCTACTTTTTTTAATCAGATTACTTGCCTCCATCCAATTATCAACTTTTTTATCATTTATACTGATGATATAATCATTCTCTTTTATCCCTGCCTTATAAGCAGGATAATCTTTTAAAACTTTTCCCACAATTGGCTTAAGAGAAGGCACTCCTGTCATAAATATCACCCAAAAAATCAAAAAACCTAAAACGATATTGGCGAAAGGGCCACAAAATACTACTTTTGCTCTCCTGCCTACAGGTTTGGAAAAAAACTCATCATCTTTTCCCTGGCATTTATCTCTTTCATCTCCTGCCATCTTCACATATCCTCCTAAAGGAATAAGGCAAACCAAAAAAAGAGTATCTTTCCACCGGAACCTAAAAAGAGGCGGACCAAAACCTATGGAGAATCTTTCCACTCTAATTCCCTCACGACGAGCACATAGAAAATGACCCAATTCATGAGGAATAAGAAGCAGCCCAAAAACAAATACAAAAACAGCCAAATCAAAAATCATCTTATCAGCTTACGTAAAAATTCCTCCGCCTTTTCTCTCGCCCAACAATCCCAGAAAAAAACCTCTTCAAAAGAATTTATTTTTTCCCCCGAAGATAAGCAAGCACCACATTCTACAGTCTTTTGGATATCCAAAAATTTAATTTTTCCTTTCAGAAAATACTCCACCGCTATCTCATCAAAAGCATTTATCACTATCAGGGAATTATCTTCTCTCTGTGCGGCTTCTTTAATTAGATAAAAAAGAGGGAATCTCCTTCTGTCAATAGGTTGAAATGACAAAGAAATATTTCTAAAAGAGTTATTATCTATATTCGAATTTATTCTTTCAGGATAATAAAAAGAATAAGTAATAGGAACCATCATATCCGGATAATGAAAAGATAAAAATTTTATCCCATCAACAAATTCTACTACTGCATGGATATATGCCTGAGGATGAATAAGAGCATCGATATCCCTATATTCCAAATCAAAAAAATGATGAGCCTCCACCACCTCAAAACCTTTATTCACTAAAGTTGAACTATCTACAGTAATCCTTTTTCCCATCTTCCATACTGGATGAGAAAGTACCTCCTGAGGAGTTAAATTTTTTATTCTTCTGATGGGTAATCTTTGGATAACCCCTCCGGTGGCAGTAAGGTAAACCTTACTCAAAGAACTCTTTCTTTTGCCTTGCAGAAGTTGAAAAAGAGCATTAATTTCGCTATCTAAAGGGATTATTTCTACATCATTTTTTGCTTCCTTCTTAATTAGACTGCCTGCCACCACAATCGGTTCTTTACTGGCTAAAAGCATTCTCTTTGTATGTTTTAAATTTATAAGAAGAGGCTTTAAAGAATTTATCCCCGGAATGCTTATCACTGAAATATGTGAATCAACTTTAGAAAAATCTTCTAATCCCTTTTCTCCAAAAAAAACCTTTATATATTTAGGAAAAGATTTTCTGTATTTTTTTGCTATTTTCTCATTAAAAATACAGATATATTTAGGTCTAAATTCTTCAATTTGTGCTTTTAACATTTTTATATTTTTATTCACACACAATCCCTTAACCTTAAATTTTTTTTTATTCTTTCTTATAAACTCCAAAACTTTTCTTCCTATAGAGCCTGTGGAACCAAAAATTAAAACTTCTTTCATCTTCCCATTACTACATATAAATAAAAAGTAGGCGCAGTAAAAATTATACTATCGATTGTATCAAGAAGTCCCCCTAAACCCGGAAGAATAGTTGAAGAATCCTTCAGGTTACAATCTCTTTTAATCAAAGACTCAAATAAATCTCCCAATTGAGAGATTATCGCCAGTACAGAAGACAGAAAAACCACCTCTCCAAAAGAAAAAATATCCCGCACAAAAAAATAAAAAAGTAACCCCACGAAGATACTTAAAAGAAGCCCTCCCCCTGCTCCCTCTAAGGATTTATAAGGACTTATTCTTTTAATTAAAGGTGTTCTTCCATAAAACTTCCCAAAAAAATAGGCTCCGATATCAGAAGCCTTTGTCACACTGAGCAAAAAGCCAGCCAGCCAAATTCCTTGAGGCAGTTGTCTTATACGAATAAGAAAACTGAAACACCAAGAGATATATAAAATTCCAAAGATAGTTGCCGAAATAGAAAGCACAGCCTCGTAATTTTTCTTTTTTGTTAATTCTAATAAAAAAAGAGTAAATAATCCTGCAATAACGAATAAAAATTGACCAGTTTCATTAATAGACAATTTAAAATAGATAGAGACAGGAATTAGCCCTCCCACAATTATTCCAAAAGATTTAAAAATCTTTACCCCTTTATTCTCTACCATATTGAAAAACTCTATCAAAGCAATGATTATAAAAAGAGTAACCACTATTCCACAGATAGGATAAAAAACTACAGCTAAAACTGTAATAAAAATTAAAATAATTGAGGTCAAAATACGCTTTTTAAAATTATCCACTTTTTAATCCTCCAAAACGGCGTTCCCTTCTCTCATATTCCTCAACAGCTTTCTCTAATTCTTTTTTATCAAAATCCGGCCATAAAACTTCAGGAAAATAAAACTCTGTATAAGCAGATTGCCAGAGAAGAAAATTACTAATTCTTTTCTCTCCTGAAGTGCGAATTAAAATGTCGGGGTAAGGAAGCTCTCCCAAGGCAAGATATTTCCCAAACTCCTCCTCTTCAATCTTTTCTAAATTAATCTTTTTTCTTTTTGCTTCTTTCCAGATTCTTTTAGCTGCATTTAAAATATCCCATCTTCCTCCATAGTCAATTGCTAAATTTACTATTAATGCATCGTTTTTACAAGTTAACTTTTCTATATTCTTCATCTCTTCAAGAAGTTCTTTGCTCAAGCGGTCTCTTCTCCCAATAAAATTTACTCTTATTTTCTCCTGAAGAAGAGATTCTTTCTTCTTTTTAAGAAATCTTTTAAGATAGGAAAAAAGGAAATTTACTTCTTTTTTAGGACGTGACCAGTTTTCTGTAGAAAAAGCAAAAAGAGTAAGAATTTTTATCCCTATTTTTTTTGCCTCTTTTATAACTCCTTCTATCCTTTCTATCCCTCTTTTGTGTCCTAAATTGCGAGGAAGACCTCTTTTTTTTGCCCAGCGACCGTTTCCATCCATAATAATTGCTACATGATAGGGAACCTTCATATAAATATAAAAAATTAAAGGAGGGCATATCCCTCCTTTGAAGACAAAAGTTATATTTCCTTCTTACTCCTTCTTCATCAATTCTTCTTTCAAATTCTCTTCCAACTTCTCCTTTAGCCTTTTCATTTTTTCTAATTCTAAAAGGAGATTTTCTTTTTCTTTGTTGAGGTCATCGATCTTTTTATTCAACTCTTCAATTTTTCTTTTCAATTCTTGATTACTTTTAAGTAAAGCCTCTTTTTCTGCCTCCAAAGACTGGCTCTTCTTCTCCAACTCTATTTTCTTTTTCACTGCTAACTGATAATTTTTATTTACTTGATTCAGCTTTATAGATACAGAAACTCCCCCGATAATAAGAATAACGATTATTCCCAAAAGAACTCCAAAAACTAAAGCCTGGTCTTTCATTTCAACTCCTCCTCTTCAACTTTTTCTCTCGAGAAACCAAATTCCTTCTTTATCTTGTGAAAACTTGAAGGAATAATAATAATCTCCACCCTTCTATTTAACGCTCTTCCTTCCTTAGTACTGTTGTCTGCCACAGGATGATACTCACCAAATCCGGTTGCAGAAAGTCGATAAGAAGAAATTCCTTTCTTCTCTAAATAATGCAAAACACTTAAAGCACGATGGCAGGAAAGCTCCCAGTTTGACTTCCACTTTGAATATTTTATTGGTTGATTATCGGTATGACCCTCGACACTTATCTTATAAGAAGAAGGAATATCTTTTTTTAAAACTTTAGCCACCTTATCTAAAATATAGAGAGTTTCTTTCTTTAACTTTGCCCTCCCCGGATCAAATAAAACCTCAGCAACAAAAATTACTGCTAATCCTTTTTTCTCCATCTTAAGCCGCACCTGTTTATTCTTTATCTCCTCAGACAACTTCTCTTCCAAAATAGTTTTTGTATGCTCTAACTCTTTTAATCTTTCCTCTAAGAGTTTTATCCTCTCAATATCTGAACGTCTCCCTTTCTGAATAACTACACCACAACCGCTACTAAAAAATAAAACCAATAAAAAAACCATAATTTTTTTCATCTTTCCTCCTTTCTTTACTTTCCAAAATACCACACCATTTTTTTTAAGTCAAGATAAAACCTACTCATTGACAATTACGAACTCTTTGTAGCATAATGAGACATAAGATAGATAGAAATATTACTTTAAACTAATAAGCTTGAGAAATAAAATTTTAAAAATCAATAGCATCTCATTAATTGTTCTTTTATCTTTTGCCTTTTTACCTATTTCTGGATATTCTGGTGAAAAATCTAAAATATCGACTAGGAATTATAGTTAAATACATTTATCTTCTCACTATTGCAATGTAAAGACAACAGAAACTTCCATTGTTAAAGAAGATACCTTCATCTCTTCAGGAATAGGCGGAAAGGGTTGAGCTCTTTTTATTGTAGAGACTGCTTCTTTATCTAAGATATTAAATCCGGATGATTTTATAATTTTGATATCTTTGGCAAACCCTGTAGATAAAACTGTAAATTTAAGATGAGCTGTTCCTTCAAATCCCTGTTTCTTTGCCCAGTTTGGGTATTTACGATGAGACTCAATTTTCTGCTTTATCATATCCTCATACCTGAGCATTGTTTTTTCTTGAGGATTTATTACTTCTACGAACTCTTGAGGTGGCTCTGGTTGGGGTTGTTTTACTATTTCCTTTTCTATCTGCTCTTTGGGTTGTGGTTCTAATTCTTCTGCAATTTTTTCTTCTTCGGGTTGCGATTCTGGCTCGGGTTCGGGTAACTTCTCCTTTACTATTTCTTCCTCCGCTGAAGGCGGATTCGCCTGGGGCGAAAGTTTTTTCTCTTCTCCCATTACATCTATTTTAGGAAGCAGGGGTGGTTTTTCTATTTCAATCTGAACGGGTATCTGTTTGGGTTTTTCAGGGTAAGACTTATTAAAATTAAACCCCGGCACTCCTAAAACTATGCAATGGGCTAATAGGGAAAAGAAAAAAGTAATTTTTATTATTTTTTCATCAGAGCTTCTCATTTATTTAACTCTGTAGCTGAAGTGGCAGAATTAACATTTCCGTCCTGCTGTAACTTATCTGATAATTCATCTTTTATCTGAGTAGATATTACAAGGCCTTCCGTTCCTGCCTCTTTAGCAATATCCATCACTTTTACTGCTAAACCTAAATTAATCTTTTCATCTGCTTTTAAAATTACTATTTTTTTCTCTGCTGTCTTTATTTTCTCCTCTAAAGCTTCCTTTAACTCATCAATATCAATTTCTCTATCGTTAAGGAATATTTTGTTGCCCTCAGTTATAAATACAATAATATTTTCTTCTTCCTGGGGCTTGGAAGTTTTTGCTTTAGGTAAAGTTATCTTTATTCCTGGCTGCATTATAAAGTTTGATGTGAGCATAAAAAAGATTAAAAGCAGTAGCACTATATCTATTAAAGGAGCAATATCTAAATGT
>Ga0164318_10002371_pt1 | contig 17462 bp, 17 predicted proteins | sample GuaBasSedimGuay9_FD_113734 | JGI IMG/M metagenome (GOLD analysis project Ga0164318, IMG submission 113734) | Subseafloor sediment microbial communities from Guaymas Basin, Gulf of California, Mexico - Guay9, Core 4571-4, 0-3 cm | ecosystem: Environmental > Aquatic > Marine > Hydrothermal vents...
AAAAGAGTTGTTTTCTTCACTCCCAGCTCCTGAATGAAACAAAGGCAGAGGGAGTCAGGGTTGAAAGTTTCTCTTTGTCTTCAAAATATATACGGTAAACTGTTCTCAAACCAAGACTCATACTGTTCCATAAGTTAATTCTGAGACCAGTTTCAAAACTCAGGTATGGAAGTACCTTGGTTAGTGGATCTGCCTTCCTGAGTAAGAGAATTACCGAGGAAGGTCCACCGTCAATCTGAATCAGTGCGGAGATGAGTTTCTTTGTTGGTGTTGAATAAGCCGCGCTCAACCCTATGGGTATTGTGAAGAGACTTGCTGATTTTTCCGGTCCGACAGCCGGATAGATACTTGCTGATAGTCTTGCACCTGGTCCAATCATCCCAAAGGGAAGAAAAAACCAGTAATTTGCTGATAACCCAGTGTTAAATCCGCCATTGCCCAGGATATCCTTCTTGTCACCGATTCCCAGGCTCAAACCGGTATCAAAGAATACCTCAGAACCGCTTTTTACAGCTGTTTTTGCTACTTCTTTCATTTCCAAATCTGTATTTTTTATTTCCAAAACATCTCTTTTGGATGCCTCTTCAGCTTTTGCTTTCTCAGCAGCTTCTTCGGCAAGTGCAGTTAGCTCGCTATCTGCATCCTCAAGAAGTTTTGTTATCATGGGTAAAACCTCTGAATCAAAGTCAAGAGTGAGGTCTGCTGTCGTAGAAGCTGACGACAAAAGAGTCTTGTTTGCCAGGTTATACAGTTTTACCGAAATTTGAAGGGATGCCAGTACCAGAAAAAGTGCTAGAACAAGACTGCGATGCAATGAAGTATTATATTGGTTCACTTTATTATCCAGATTTCCCGCCTCTATTAACATATCCCTTAAAAAAAGGTTTAACAGTGAAAAAAATATAAAAGCGTATGTTTGATAAGCCCGCCGGCAAAGTAAGTACCATCAAAAACAGGCTCCTGAAACTGCAGTACTTGCAAGATCACTGGAGATAGCATAAGATATCCCATGAATACTCTGTTATTCCGGAGAAATCATTGTCGGTAATACAGGGTTGTTCCCCGGTTCAAAAACTTCGCTGCAATCATCCATTTCTGAAATTACTGTTGCAGTTCCCTGCCACTGCTGTCAGGAATAACAACCGGTATTATTGGGTACGCAATAGGGAATTATCTGGGGATATCCCCGGCATTGCTGCTGCATTAAATGGTTTAGAGGATTGGTATGAATAGATTGATTACCTACAGCATACGTATCCAGGCGTTTACCGCCGTATTGTTTCTACTCTTTAACCATAAAAACGGTTTTGTTATATTTTGTCTGCTCCCCTGGCTGGTTTTTGAAATTCTCATGTCCGGGAAGGGAGTAAACCGGGAAAATACAGGACTGATTCTCTATGCTGCAGCATCTGTCAGCTCGTTTCTGTTTTTAATTGCCTGGCTTTTTTCAGTCTTTTTGACTGTTCTGTTTTTTTATATTCTTTTATCAAACAAGTCAAGGACAGCTCTTCTTATAAATTCAGCCGTTTTGCTGGTTATTCTGGCAGGAAGTGTCTTTCTCGCATCGGTGGTAACGATTGTTGTTGCTCTGGTACCAGCAGTATCCATGGGTTTTGTATTTTATGGTGCCGCTAGAGACCGGTCGGCGGATATGCAGGCAGAGATTGATGCTCAACAGTCACAGATAGACGGTAAAAACAAACTTCTTTCCACACTGGCTCATGAGCTTAGAACTCCCCTCGCAGTTATAAAAACATCGTCGGAAATCCTGCTGGAAGAAAGACCGGGGAAAATAAATCCAACCCAGAAGAAGTTTTTGAAAGCTGTCCGGGACAACTCGAAGCGGATGAGCCGTTTTATAGATTCCATTCTGGCAAGTATAAAAATTGAGTATGCCTGGTTCAGGATGAAAAAGAAAAAACAGGATCTCCGTCCGGTGATAAAAAAGGTATGCATTGATCTGGAGCCTTTTATAAAATCCAGAGAGCAGACGATCAAGTACAGCTATCCCAATCTTCTTTCAAAAACGGTGATAGATGATAACTGGATCCAGCAGGTGCTTATCAACCTTATTCACAATGCGAGTAAGCACATCGAACCGGGTGGGAGAATAGCTGTTACCGTAAAGGAGAATGAACAGTGTATTGTTGTCTCGGTAAGCGATGACGGGAGCGGTATCAGGAAAGATGACAGGCCGCAAATTTTTTCTGAATTTTATCAGGGGAACGAAAATCCCGATAAACAGGAAGAGAGCTTTAATGGAGTCGGGCTGGGGCTTTCGATTGTAAAGAATGTGATCGAAAAACATGGGGGGGAGGTCTATGTAGGATCCGTTCCCGGAATGGGGACGACTCTCTCGTTTACCCTTCCCAAGGCGGGAGAATGAATCAGAGAATACTGATAATTGAAGATGAAACTGATATTGCTGATATGATTGAGTACCTTTTAACGGACGAGGGGTATGATGTTTCAGTAGCAGAAACCGGCGAAAAAGGATTGGTTTTGCTGGATAAAGAAAGCTTTAATCTCGTTGTTCTGGATTTGTCTCTTCCTGCAATGGACGGCCTGACTGTATGCAATACCATAAAGCAGAGAAGTTCAGTTCCCGTCATTATCCTGAGCGCACGGGACAGGGACAGCGATGTTATTTCCGGACTCGAGATAGGCGCCGAAGATTACGTTACCAAACCATTCAATCACCGGGAATTTATTCTCAGGGTGGGGAAGATACTTTCCCGGGTACAGAAGATAAAACGGCAGAAAGAGATTGTTGTTTCAGATCTTGTTATAAATATGGACAGGGAAGAGGTTTTAATGGGAGGAAACCAGGTAAGTCTGACTCCTATAGAGTATTCACTGCTTTCCTGTCTTGCCTCCAGACAGGGGTGGGTAATCTCCTGGCAGGTTCTATTAAAGCAGGTCTGGGGGCATGAAGACTGGGAAGGCGGCCGGGAGATGGTGAAGGTTACCATCCAAAGGCTTAGAAAGAAGATAGAGCCCGATCCGCATCATCCTGTATATATTCTAAACGAATGGGGACGGGGATATAAACTCTGTAAATCTCTCTAAACCGCCATCTGTTACTTTTCTGTTACCAATTTGTTCCCGAATTGTTTCTTGTATTTTAGCTAATCCCGGTTTTTAATGAACAGAGAAGAATTTATTATGGAGGAAATTATGAAGAAAATTATCGTGGCTCTGTTTTTATGCGCACTTGTGCTCTTTCCCGCTTCGATGCTGTTTGCAAACGGAGGACAGGAAAGTGCTCAGCGTATTACAGCGTATACAACCCTGGATGAAGAACTTGCACAGAAGGTATTCAAGGCTTTTACCGAGGAAACAGGAATCCAGGTTGACTGGGTACGGCTTTCAACCGGCGAAGCTGTAGCTCGAATTGAAGCTGAAAAAGAGAACCCTCAGGCGAGCATCTGGTTTGGCGGTGTTGGGATTGGCCATATCCAGGCAAAGGACAAAGGGTTGACCATGGCGTACGATTCCCCTGCAGCTAAAAATATTCCCGTACAGTTCAGGGATAAAGAGCATTACTGGACAGGTATCTATGCCGGTATGCTTTGTTTTGAGAGCAACACCCAGAAACTTGAAAAATATGGTCTAAAAGCTCCTCAGTCCTGGGAAGAAATTATCGGTCCTGCATATAAGGGACAAGTACAGATGGCAAATCCCGGTTCTTCCGGTACAGCGTATAATGCCCTTGCTACTCTTGTACAGATTTTTGGAGAAGACAAGGCTTTTGAGATGCTGAAAGGACTTGATGCCAACATAACCCAGTATACCCGTTCAGGTTCCGCTCCCGGAAAGAATGCAAGTATTGGTGAAACTACCATTGCAATCGGGTACTCCCACGATGGTGTCAAGCTTGTAAACGAAGGTTATCCTCTGAAGATAACATTTCCGAAAGAGGGTACAGGGTATGAAGTTGCTTCAATATCTTTAATAAAGAATGGGCCTGCTGATGAACTTGCAGCTGCAAAAAAACTGTATGACTGGGGCCTTGGCGAAACAGCGGCAAAAATCTATGCAACAAAATTTGTTGTTCCGTTTGTTGATGTTCCTCTTGCCAAAGGCGCAATTTCCATTAAAAACATTAATGTTATCGATCAGGATGATGTCTGGGCAGCCAAGAACAAGACACGCCTTGTAGAAAAATGGAATCAGGTTATTAACGGTGAAGCAAAAACAGTAAAAAAGAAATAAAAACAGCAGAAATAACAAGGATCCCCGGTTTATTAACCGGGGATCCATACTGATAAACAGAAGGAGAGTAATTGTGGAGTTAACCGGTAGCTTAGATGTCAAAAAGGAAGGACGTTTTTATCAACTTACACGGGACCCTGTTCTGTTTATCAGTGTGCTTCTCATTCTGGGACTTTTGCTTCTTTTTATTGTATATCCCCTTTATGCAGCAGCAAAGCTCAGTTTAACCCCGGGGGGGAAATTTTCCATCAGTGAATATTCTTACATCTTTTCTCATTCGGGATACACCCGTACTATTCTTAATTCGGTAACCCTTGGAATAATCGTTGCAACAATAGCAACCACTGTCGGATTTATTTTTGCCTATGGAATGACCAAAGGGAATATCCCCGGGAAGGGATTTTTCCAGAGTATGGGCATTCTTCCGATTATCTCCCCTCCTTTTATGTTTGCTCTTTCTGTTATATTACTCTTTGGACGGAACGGATTGATTACCGCCAAACTGCTTCATTTGGATACCGGTGGAATCTATGGCCTTAAGGGGCTTGTTATTGTGCAGGTCATAACCATGTACCCCATTGCCTACATGACCCTGGTGGGAATACTACAGGGGATAGACCCTGATCTTGAAACCTGTGCCATGAACCTTGGAGCTAAACGGGCTCGTACCTTTTGGACAGTAACCTTTCCTTTGGCACTCCCCGGAATTTTTGCTTCCTGGCTTTTGGTCTTTGTCGGTTCCTTAACAGACTTTGGGAATCCTATCATTATAGGCGGAGAGTTTGATGTCCTTTCGGTTAAGGCGTATCTGGAATTTACCGGCATGGGGAACCTTCCCCGTGGAGCTGCTCTTGCAATTATTCTTCTTGTGCCTACCGTAGCTGTATTTTTTATCCAAAAGTATATTATGAAAAATAAAGCCTATGTTACCATAACGGGAAAATCCTCAAGAAGGGGTTCCGCTTCGGTAAGTAAGGCCACAAGGACAGGATTATTTGCATTCTGTCTCAGTGTTTCCCTGTTTGTTCTCATGTTCTATCTGACTATTATAGGGGGAAGTTTCGTTAAGCTTTGGGGTATTGACTGGACCCCCACCTTAAAATGGTTCGCCTACAGCTTCGATGTTGGATTTACTACTTTAAAGAATACCCTCTTTCTTGCCATTATTCAGACTCCCATAACAGCCCTGCTCGGTATGATAATTGCTTTTATCATTGTCAGGAAATCATTTCCCGGTAAGGGAGCGCTGGATTTTCTCTCCATGCTCAGTTACGCAATTCCAGGAACTGCAATAGGTATAGGCTATATCCTTGCTTTTAACAAAGCGCCCTTTGAACTTTCGGGAACAGCGTTTATTCTTATTGCTGTATACGTATTCAGGAACGTTCCGATTGGAGTCCAGGGTGGAATTGCCGCTTTAAAGCAGATATCTCCTGACATCGAAGAGTCATCTACGAATCTGGGTGCGAATACTACACACACATTCAGGAAGATAACGCTTCCGCTTATACGGCCTTCCTTCTTTGCCGGAGCAACCTTTGCCTTTGTCAGGGCAATGACTGCAATAAGTGCAATTATTTTCCTGGTTTCAGCAAGATGGAATCACCTGACAGTACTGATTCTTGCACAGACAGAGATTATGAGGCTGGGTGCGGCATCTGTTTTATCCTTTGTCCTTATTCTTGTAATAACGGGATTTGTTTTTCTTATAATGAAGTTGACAGGACTTAAACAGTCTCAAATTTTCGGAACAACCAACTAGGAGTGTATGATGGCTAAAGAAAATAATAAAGAAGATTATCTGGTTCTAAAAAATATTACAAAGATTTTTAACGACGGCAAGGGAAATGCTTTCAAGGCTGTTGATGATATCTCTCTGACAATACGGGAAGGTGATTTCGTTACCCTTCTCGGGCCTTCAGGATGCGGGAAAACAACCACGTTAAGAATGATAGCAGGGTTCGAGATTCAGAACAAAGGGGATATAGTTCTTAACGGTAAGAACATAAACGCTGTACCGGCATTTAATCGGAACATGCCCATGGTTTTTCAGAGCTATGCTCTTTTCCCGCACATGACTATCTTTGAAAACATAGCGTACGGTCTTAAACTACGGGATATGTCCAAAGAGGTAATAAGAAATGAAGTTGCCATGGTGTCGCAGATGGTGAACCTTGTTGGGTTGGAAAAACGGTATCCCGGTGAACTTTCAGGAGGGCAGCAGCAGCGTGTAGCCCTTGCCAGAGCCCTTGTTCTTAAACCCAGGATTATTCTTTTTGATGAACCTCTTTCCAACCTCGATGCAAAACTTCGGATTCAGACCCGTACTGAGATAAAAAGGGTTCAGCAGATGCTCGGGATTACAGCTCTCTATGTAACCCATGATCAGTCAGAAGCTTTGAGTATGTCTGATACCATTGTTATTATGAACAAGGGGGAAATTGCCCAGATGGGATCTCCTGAGGAGATTTATAACAATCCCAATAGCGCATTTGTTGCTGACTTTATAGGTAACGCAAACTTTATGGATGCAGTTGTAGAAGATATTCACGAAAATACCCTTACCGTTTCCCTTCAGAAAAACTCCATAGTGGTTACCAAACCGGATGAAGACTTTAAGGAAGGGGAAGAGGTTTCTCTTGCAATAAAACCGGAGGCGATATCCATTAGTACCGAACCTACAGGATTTTCAGGCAAACTTGATGTAAGCTCCTTTCTGGGAAGCATATCGGAGTACAAGGTTGAGTTTGAAAATAGTTTTCTTACAATTATCCAGTCCAACATCGAAGGGAAGTACAAGCACTACAGGATGGGGGAAGAGGTGTACCTGGACTTTAATAAAGCTTTTTTCCACGTTTATAAAAAGTAAGATTAATCTGTAGAAGCAGTTTCCTGTTGTGTGGTATACATACTGCAGGAGGCCCCCTTGCTTATTAGATTCGGTATAAACTACTTCCTCTTTTTTTCCTCAATTGCCATTGTTGCACCTTACCTGCAGGTAATACTACGGAATAAGGGATTTACTGCCGCAGCGATAGGGATCTTTCTGGGATTTTATGAAGTTGCCGGTATACTGGGTCCCCTGTTTTATGGCTGGATTGCCGAAAAAATCGGGCGATACCGCCTTCTTATGCTTGGTTTGTCAGTCTCTGTGGGGGGAATCCTGTTTCTGCTGGGATTGAGTTCATCACTGATTTGTGCCGGAGCATTTCTTGCCCTGTTCGGCTTCTTTTACCGGCCAATTCCCTCACTGCAGGATGCACTTGCATCAAGGATGATTCCCGATCCCGCGGTAAATTACGGCAGAGTACGTATCTGGGGCAGCATCGGGTTTGTGGTTGTTTCAATAGGGGTACAGTTGTCCGGATTTCTTGATATTCCCGGAACCTTTAAAATTATCCTGCTTTTTTCAATTATTTCAGGGCTGCTGTTTTTAAGTACCCTGTCTCTCCCTGAAACAGAGAAGGCAGAGCATCAGGAATCAAAAACAGGGAAGAGAGAAACAGATTCTCTCTTTTATGGACTGCATCTGCCGTTCTATGCAGTTCTCATTTCTGCTTTTTTTATCAAGATGGGCTTGACCGGATATTACTCTTTTTTTAGTTTGTTTCTCCTGGATTCCTACGGAATACACAGTGTGAGCGGGATCTGGGCTATCGGAGCATTGGCAGAAATACCAATGATTCTGTACGGCAGCAAGCTGGTGACCAGGTTTGGGTCAGCCGCTGCACTCATGCTGGCACTGGCGGGAGCTGCTGCCAGGATGTTTGTATATGCATCCGGTGCACCTCTGCTCATTATTCTTTCGGCCCAGATTTTGCATGCTTTTTCTTTTGGTCTTATCCATATAACCGTGGTGAGTGTTATAAACCACACTGTTCCTGCTGAAAGAAAGGCCTTTGCAATGTCACTGTACGGCGGGATAGGCTTTGGATTGGCAGGATTTATCGGAAGCAGTCTCAACGGAATGATTCTTGATTCCCGCGGATTCAGTGTGATGTTTCTGTTCAGTGGTTTGGTAACCCTGATTCCTCTTGCGGTAGTTATCCCCTTTAGAAGAAAAATAGCGGATTCTTCCTTTAACAGCAAAAAAGCACAGTAGATTTAAGTGAGACGTTTCAGATCCGGTTTGGCAAGAGATGCTGCCAAACTGCACAGCTCACGGATCTAAATAATTTGAAATGAGTATACTTCAATACTCCGCTGCAGCAGCGGCGGAATCGGAGGCCGGGTAGTCTGTTTCCACTTTCCGGAACAAAGTACGGGCTTCGTCTAATTCGCCAAGCCTCAAATGGGCAATCCCTTTTAAAAACAGAAGAGAATCTGTAATCGCGGGAGCATCTGCTATTTCGGTTTCAATAAATGCAAGAGCTTCTTCAGGTTTGTTATTCAGTAATAGAAGGTTGGTTTTTAGAAGGACAGCTTCATCAAAATGATCTGTGTTTTCATCAGGCGCCGCATCTTTGATATATTCCAGAGCTCTGGATACATCCCCTGTTAAAGCTTCTGAATAGGCAGACGCTTGAGAACCATTGTTGTGAAGTTAGATTATGAATGGGTCTTGTAACTGCTGTCTTTGGTAATATAATCTATGAGGTATATCCCTTTTCTGGTCAGGGAGTAAGTATGATTTTTTACTGAGAGTTCAACAACGGTATCATCTCCTGTCCGGAGAATTGAACCGTCTTTTACTGTATCTCCCGGAGAAAGTACCAGTATCTGCCTTCGGAAGTAAATAATCAAGCCGTCGGAAACAGATGGGAGGGATCAGGAGAATAGAATCTTCTCTAAATCCGCAATAGAATCGGCGTAGTAGGTACAACTGCTTTTCATATCATTAATAATTTCCGGGATCCTGTGGCTCCACCCGACTCCAACAGTGTCGACTCCTGCAGTCGTTGCCATGATAATTCCGGGTTTGAGATCATCCACAACCAGGATCTCACTCTTTTCAACCCCGTATGTTTTTATAACCTCAAGAACAGGCCATGGATCGGGTTTGTTCCTGGAACTGTCTCCAGTCCATCCTATGATCCTGTCAGGAGAAAATCCGGGGATTTCCTTTTGTGCCTTATAATGGGCTTCAACCATTCCTGCTTCTGAATGGCTCACAACGACTATGTACCCCCCCTTATCCCTGAACTGTTTCAGGACTTTCAATATTCCGGGGTAAAAGTGCGGAATCCTTTTATGTGCGTACTCCCTCCATACATGATAGCAGAGTTCCTTCTCGTTTTCGCTGAGTTTCAGGATTTTATCAAGGTAGTCAAGAAGTCCGGGATCATAGTTTATCCTCATCCATTCTTCAAAAGCCACAGCTTCGTTTTCCCGTCCCAGCTGTTTCATTTGTTCCCTGTGTGCCGGGTGGTGTATTGAACGGGAGCTCTCAACACTTGTATCATCGTGATCAATAAGAAGGCATCTGTACTTCATGAAAGCACCTTACCATGAATCAACGAAGTATGTATATAAATTTGACATCTGCTTGAAAAGTGCTACTATTGTATTATTGATAAAAACTATAGGAGTATAGTGTATGAAACGATTTTCTTTGGTTATTGCAATTATTCTTGTTGTTTTCCTGGTCCCCCTTCTGGCAGGATGCAGTGGTGGAGGCTCTAAAAACAATGTTGCCGGAACCTGGGTCATGAAAGAGGATTCTCTTGGAATTGGTGTCGGTATGAAGCTGACATTAAAGGGTGACGGAACTGCTGCCATGGGTCCTGTTCCTGCGAAATATAAAGTATCAGGCTCTACAGTATCAATAACCAATGAAGGCGGAAAAGAACTCCTGGCTCTTGAACTGAAAGACGGCAAGCTGGTAAGTCCTGCTTCTTCCTCCCGTAAGGTTGTGTACGAAAAAGAGTAGGAACGACAAAGGAGTATACTTGAATACACTTATTAAAAATGGACTCGTATTGACAATGGCCGGAATGGAGCCGGAAACAGTTGTCGGGGATATAGGAATAACAGATACTGTTATTGAATTTGTCGGGGAGAAGCATCCTGCTTTTCATGCTGACAGAATTATACATGCAGAGGGGAAGATAGTTCTTCCCGGACTGGTTAATGCTCATACCCATTCGGCGATGTCCCTTTTCAGACATACTGCTGACGATTTACCTTTCTGGGAATGGCTCCATGACCGGATATTCCCCCTTGAAGAGGCTCTTACACCAGAATATGCCTACTGGGGATCGCTATTGAGTATTGCCGAAATGATACGAAGCGGCACCACCACCTTTGCGGACATGTATTTTTTTATGGATAAAACTGCTGATGCGGTACTTTCTTCGGGGATCAGGGCGAACCTTTCCAGAGGCCTGTTAACTGAAGAAGGGGGGACGTTTGCAAAAATTGAAGAGGGTGCAGAACTGCATAATAAGTGGCATGGTAAAGGAGAAGGTCGTATCAGAGTCGATTTGGGCCCCCATGCTCCGTATACCTGTAGTCCGGAATACCTTGAGCAGATTGTAAAAACGGCAAAGGAACTGAATACCGGCATCCATATTCATCTTTCAGAGAGTAGAAAAGAGCTCGAAACCATAAAAGAGCAGTATGGACTTTCCCCTGTCGAGTATCTCGACAAAGCCGGTATATTTGACCTTAATACCCTTGCTGCCCACTGTGTTTACCTGTCTGATTCGGATATGGAGATCCTTAAGAGAAAAGGGGTCAATGTTCTTAACAATCCGGGGAGTAATCTTAAGCTGGGCAACGGATTTGCTCCTGTGCAGAGGTTATTGAAAGAGGGAATAAACGTTTGTCTTGGAACAGACGGTCCTGCCAGTAATAACAACCTGAACATGTTTGAGGAGATAAGTCTTGCAGCTTTGATCAACAAGGGAATTACCGAGGATCCCACTGCGGTTTCCGCGTATGAAGCCCTGAGAATGGCGACAATCAATGGAGCAAAAGCTCTCGGCAGGGAAAACGAAACAGGATCAATAGAACCGGGGAAGAAGGCTGATATAATTCTTGTCGATACCGAAAAGCCCCATTTCTATCCCAAAGGAGATCCATTTGCATCTCTTGTTTATTCAGCTCAGGCTTCAGATGTGTGTACTGTTATCTGCAACGGCAGAGTCCTGATGGATGAAAACCGTCTTCTTACCGTAGACGAGAAAGAATTGTTGGTAAAAGTATCTGAAATTGGAAAGAAACTTAAGCGGGAAACTGTATCCTCATAGCTGGTAAAAACCTTTTATTTCTATTAACGACGGTGTAAATGCTGTTAATCTATTGAATATAGTTATTTAATAGCGAAATATGTGAAAGTTTGGAATATAAAGTATACACCGTATATAGTATGGTTTTCTTGCGTAATTTCAATTATCAGGTTATTCTTATGCAATACATAGTAAAAGGAGTATATATAAAAAACAGGAAATTACTTGTCGTTGCGGTTGCACTCCTCGCTGTGACAATGCTGTTTTTTGCCGGCTGTGCAAAAAAAGAAGAGGTTATCAAGATTGGATTTAACATCCCAATGACCGGGGATATCCAAAAGGTCGGAGAGGCATCCAAATTTGCTGCTGAAATGATGAAAGAGGACATTAACTCTGCAGGTGGCCTTGAAGTAGGCGGAAAGAAGTACAAAGTAGAGTTCGTCTATGAGGATAATGAATCCAAGGCTGAATCTGCTGTTGCCGTAGCGCTTAAACTTATAGAGCAGGATAAGGTTATTGGTATTATCGGACCTAACTCGTCCAAACAGGCAATACCCGGAGGAGAGGTTGCCAATGATAACAGAACTCCCATGGTTTCCCCGTGGTCGACAAACCCGGCAACTACACTGAACAGGCCGTACGTTTTTAGAGTTGCATTTCTTGATCCGTTTCAGGGTCCTGTAGCTGCAAAATTCGGAACTGAACAGTTTGGGGCAAAGGCTCTGTTGTACCGTATGAAAGTTTTGCTCCGTCCCTGTTTTCGCCTTCCCTGCTTTCTTTCTTATTGACAAATGTATAGTTATACCCATAGTATTCATATATGGTTCGGAGTCGTCATTTTCTTGAAATGTTAAATGAAAGGAATATTGATGAAAAATGGGTGAATATTACTGAAAATCATGATGACGGTACCCAACATTTTATTAAACAGATTCAGGAATGTGATAATAAGTGGCTTAGGGTTATTGTTAATATAATTGTTGACCCGAATAGAGAAGTTACAGTGTTTTTTGACAGGAGGTTGAGAAAAATCCATGAGAGTAAAGGTTGATACAGAAACAGACACTCTATATTTCCGCTTGGATGAAGATCGTATTGTTGAATCGGAAGAAGTACGACCGGGGCTTATTCTGGATTTTGACAAGGATAACCGTGTTGTCGGCCTTGAGTTCCTGAATGTTTCAGAGAGGGCATCAAGAAAGGAACTCTCAAGTATCCAATTTCAAACAATATAAGATTTTAATTACCTGTAATAGCTGCTATTTATTGCTCCATCCCCAATTTTCCATGCCCGCAGCCCCGCGCTCCACGCGGCTCGCGCCCGAAGCTGCTCCCCTGCCTCCAGCAGTATCCGAATATATTGTACCTGCAGGATAACTGCTGCTATACCAGTCCCAGTTCCACTCCCATACATTCCCGCTCATATCGTAAAGTCCAAGCTCATTGGGTAATTTACTGCCAACAGGATTACTTCGTTCTGTTGTTGTTTTGCCTGTTTCACTTCCATTATATCCAAACACTGCATAATACCCGATTGAATTGGATCCATCACTTCCTGCAAAGGGCTTTGTATAATCATCAATGGCTCCCATGGCTGCCCACATCCATTCCATCTCAGTAGGCAGTCTGTACCCGTTAGCTGACCAATCTGCCGTTGCAGCATCCCAGGTACTGTTTGAACTGGTTGGAATCTCGGCAAATGTTAAACTTGAAAAATCAACCCCGCTAACGCTGTACACCTGGTCCAGACTTTCTGCAATACTAAGCTTGTTGCAGAACGCAATGGCATGATACCAGTTCACCTTTTGAACCGGATCACCGGTTCCGCTGGAATAGCTTTCATCACTGGGATCTGTTCCTACTCCCATAATTAACTCAAACTGGGCCCGGGTTATCTCATGCTCACTTATGTGAAATGGAGTTGTAATAACACTTATATTTGCGGCATCTGAGTCACGCTGGAAACTGCCGGCGGGAACCACTTTCAAAAGGCCGATGTTTGGAGAAGTCATATCTACAATTGTCCACTTGGCGTATAAGGTTACAGCTGCATTTGTGGTATAATGTGCTCCTTCCGCATAATCGGTTCCACTCCCGTTTGCTGTAGTATTCCAGCCAGTGAAAGTATATCCCGTGCGTACAAGGTTCCCACTGTTCGAGGCCAGAATCAAGTCAATATTTTCTGTTTTGGTCTGAGATGCTGGGACACTTCCCCCGGTGGCTCCGTTGGCATTGTAGGTGACTGTGTAAGTTGGAATTGTATCCGTGTCAATCTTCCCCTGTATTTCATCCACAAAGGGTGATGAAATATCACAGGTTGTAAACAGAGTTATTGCCGAAATATACAGGATTATTACTGCAATAGAGATTTTTCCATTAAATTTCATACTCATTCCTCCTCCCCCAAAACCATCGTTCTGAGCCCTGCCGCATCGGCGGCTCTCGTTGCTTCCTCGCCCCTTAGGTCAAGATAGGCAAAGTGCATTGCAAGACCGGGGTCAATCTCTTTCAGCTTCCGGTAGGTTTTTGCCGCCATCCCGTAGTTCTCCAGTTCATGGTTGCACCGGGATACACCCAGCAGGGCTGCCTTGTTACTGGGATCGCGGTTCAGGACCCTCTGGTAGTAGCCTGCGGAGCCTTCAAAATCCGCCTTGATAAAAAGAATATTCCCCAAATTTATAAGAGAGAGTTTGTACTCCTTTGCACCCGTCTGCCATGCCTTCTCGAATGTTTCCTGGAACAGGGTAATCTCTACAGGAACCCACACCTTGTTATCTGTAATAATCAGCTCATCCGGCCGGCTGAAAGTCCTGCGGGCTTCGTCGGGAGATGTTTTCAGTGCAAAGGCCCCGTAGATATGCCCTGGAATGGTTATAACAGCAGTTTCAACTCCCACCGCTTCCAGAAGTGCAGTGTATAAAGAGGTAAGGTCATCGCAGTCGCCGTTGGAATAGTGCAGAGTCTGCCGGGGAAACTGGAGGAAATCCACCGCCGTTTTCTGGCCGGAAAGTTCGGCAAAAGGTGTTGAAGGATCAACCTCGTAACGGATACCGTAGGCCTTTACCGCCTCGAAAAGCACCATCCCCTTCTGCAGGTTCTCATCCACAGCAGGGTTTTTAATTTCCTGCATCCAGTTGGTTACATTCTTTGCAAACCCCAGTATTTCAGGATCTTTAGCCGTTATAAAAGAGGCAATCTTTCTGTCATCATCCCAGGTAAGTGCATTGCGGTTGTAAACCTCCAGAACAGGGGTATAGTCAGCTGTTTTCTCCTTACCCCCCATGGTATAGGTAAGACTTATCTTTGCAGAGGCCTTTGTCCCCTCCGTTATCCCCATAAGATCGCTGGTAAAAAGGCCGAAGAGGTTAACCGTCTTCTCTTCCCCCGGTTCCAGGGTAAAGGACTGCCCGCATTCCATTGGGTTATCCATGTAGCGTTCTACAAAAAACGGAGGGTAATATCTTCCGCCTTCTTCTTTTCAAAATTTTTAACCCGAACAGTCCCTACAGAATTGCTATCGTAGAATTTATACAGTACCGGAAACAGCGGGGATAGAGTGATATCCCGCAGTTCAACGCCTTTACCCTTCTCATTCAGGGGCTGGGGGCGTACCTCTTTTGGTTTTTGTTCACGCACAGGCTTTGCCCGTTCTGTAAGGGGTACATCCATCCGGGCAGAGAGGCTTATTCCAAGGCCGTTGTACAAACTGGAATAATAATCGTAGAAAACACCAAGCCCCAGTGCCCACCTATCTGCAAGCTGATAAGTGCCGCCTGCGCCGCCGCTGTAAACAAAATCACCTCCGGTTCCGCCGGCCGCATCCCAGCCCACTGTGTTGAAGTAGTAGTATCCGGCAGTACCGTATGCGGATACTGTCAGTTTTTTCCCAACATGCAGCATAAATGCAGGCCCCGCGGATCCTGAAAGAACCCATATTGAATCTGTGGTAGCAAGGGGCAGTATAATAAAATTACTACCAAGTCTAAAACCAAAGTTATTAAATGAAGCCGGCATATAGGATGCAGAAAGTTCCATTCCATAACCCATTTTAAAAAGATCTGCACTGGAACCCAAAGGAACTGTACCCAGAGGAACAGCGTTAACAGAAAGAAGATTCTTTGGCTCGCTGTATAGAGTTGTACTGGTTAAAAAAATCAGAATAAAAATCCAAAAAATAAGAGAGCCTAATCGCTTCATTATTACCCTCCATACAACTGATACCATAAACAATTGGTTCCAGTGTAATTTGACTCTAAGGATTGCCGGTTAAAACAGTTTAATAATCTGCAGATAAGGCTGCGAAATGCTTTAGGGGTAATTAGGTTAATAAGCTTTTTATATCCATACTATCGTCGTATATAAATTATATACCGGAAAACGAAAAAACACCACAATTTTTCATAATGCAGATAGTATGCTTCGATCTTGAACGGCACGGGTTTATTCTTTATATTGTATACAAATTGATAGGGAGAATGATATGATAGATAAGAAAATGGAAGATGCATTAAACAATCAAATAAACGAAGAACTTTTTTCTGCATACCTTTACTTTGCCATGGCTGCAGATTTCGAACATAAGAATTGGCTGGGTATGGCAAACTGGATGAAGATCCAGGCCCAGGAGGAGATGGCCCATGCGCTGAAGTTATACAACTGGATCAATGAGAGGGGCGGAAAGGCTGAATTCCAGGCAATAAAGATGCCTCAGAGCAACTGGGATTCCCCGCTTGCGGCCTTTAAAGAGGCTTACGGCCATGAACAGCACATAACTTCATGTATCTATGATTTGGTTAAGACTGCCCGGAATACAGGAGATATCGCTACCGAGATTTTTCTCCAGTGGTTTGTTACAGAGCAGGTCGAGGAAGAATCCAATGCAAGTGCGATTGTAGATCAGATTGAAAAGGTTCAGGAATCTACTAATGCAATGGTAATGCTGGATAAGGAACTGGGATTCAGAACCCTTGCTACTCCGGTTCAGGTATCAGGTGAATAGAGTGCGATGAGAAGTACCAGGGCATTTATTCATACAGAAAATTTCAGGGATAATATCCGTCTTGTCCGTGAGCAGGTTGGTCCGGAACGTCTTATCTGCGCAGCGGTCAAGGCTGATGCTTACGGTCATGGTGCTGTTGAAATGGCACGGCTTGCAGCGGAGGAGGGGGTAGAAAGATTTGCGGTTGCTGCAGTCGAGGAGGGGGAAATTCTCAGGGAAAAGGGGATAGAACAGCCCATTCTCATTTTGAGTCTTGTCACTCCTGATGAGATTTCTGATTTGATCAAGGCTGATCTTCAGCCTCTTGTTGCAGATGCCGCTTATATTGAACAGCTTAACCGGGAAGCTTCCAGACTTGGGAGGATTGTCCGTGTGCATGTGCACGTGGATACGGGAATGGGGCGGATAGGCTGTGCTCCTGAAGATGCTGCTGCTCTTGCAGCGTATATTTCCGGTCTGGATTCCGTAAAGCTGGAGGGGATGTCCACCCATTTTGCCTGTGCGGACAGCAGTGACCGCACCTTTACGGAAAAGCAGTTGTCTCAGTTTAAGGCTGCTGTAGATTCTGTTAAGGCCCGGGGACTTAATCCGGGGATTGTCCATGCCTCCAATTCGGCTGCAATTATGGAATATCCTGAGAGCTGGATTGATATGGTCCGTCCGGGGATTATGCTTTACGGTTACTACCCCGGAAAAGAGACAGGGAGGAAGCTTCCTCTCAAACCTGTAATGGAACTGCGGAGTAAAGTTGTTTTTCTAAAACAGGTTCCTGCAGGGCAGACGCTTTCGTACGGTGCAACATATACTACCGGACGTGATACGGTTGTAGCAACCATTCCCGTGGGGTACGGAGACGGGTACAACCGGCTGCTTTCATCAAAAGGGGAAGTATTGATCAGAGGCAAACGGTATGCCGTATCCGGAAGAGTTACCATGGATCAGTGTGTGGTGGACCTCGGGGAAAATACCGATGTCAGGCTTTATGACGATGTTATTCTTTTCGGCCCCGATCCTGCAGGATTGAATGCAGAGGATATTGCAGATTTGACGGGAACAATTTCCTACGAGGTTACCTGTGC